>MCNF01000075.1_pt1 | contig 38434 bp, 56 predicted proteins | sample 778221 | NCBI WGS metagenome assembly MCNF01 (sample SAMN04296814, study PRJNA304217) | bioreactor metagenome | isolation source: arboretum soil enriched with benzalkonium chloride | place: Turkey | reverse complement strand
CCATGAAATTAGGACGAATCGGAGCTACTGCCACACTGGTAAGACACTGCGAAAAGCACGAGATCGATCTCAGTGTTTATCTCGCAATGTACGAGACGAACGATTGGGGGATTCTCGAAGAGGAGGACTGCCATTCAAACAATATGGAAATGTTCGCTTTGGAGGGGCATGTCCTTGGGAAATACACCCTCACCACGGGAGAGGATATCTACATAGAGACGACTTGGAATGAAGAGGAAAGGCATACCATCGTCTGCTTTACTGAAGAGCGATAGATTCTCACCAGTGAACCAATCCTGCAATAAAAAAAGCACCCCGTAGGGTGCTTTCTCTTTGGCCGATTCAATACCCGAAAATCGTGTCTTTCAAAATTTTCACAGCAATCATTGCCATTGGAAGGGCAGGGATCGCCGCGACAATGATGCCAATCGGCGCAGCCCGCTTACCCTCTGCTTTTCTGCGACGAAACCAAGCAGCCAAAGGGGTGACGGCAAGGAAGGTCAATCCAATGATGATCGGCCATGCCAACTTCTCATAGACATAGGTCACACCAGGCAGCGACTCAAACCGCATATCCATAAAATAGTCCAGCCACCCATAGATGACCGCCAACAGGGGATAGCTCACATTCATGATTCCCCAACTAGCAAAAAGCACCGCCAAGCTCAGGATGACGAGGAGGACTTGGTAGAAGGTGCCGATGTTCCACGATGCCCCCTTGGCGATTCGCTGATTCCAGCGTTGGCAAAAGAAATACACCAGATAGCCTAACAAGGAAATGACTCCTACGGTAGACACCATAAAGAAGATGCCCAAGCCTTCGGTGGTTTTGAGCCGTGGTTCCATCACCATCCACCCGATGGGCAGCAATGCGGCAGTGATGGCAAGAGGAATCCAATCTTTGCGCCGAAACTGCATGATTAGGGTTGCAGGGTAGGCCAGAAACATCGCCATGAAAAACATGATGGGGACCAGGATGAGCAAGCCTATCGCATTACCGTCTTGCTCGCTCTTTCCTTCTTTCCTGTTTTCAAGCTCATTGAGGATCAAAAGATCCGTAAGCCAATTGCTAGACATGACTTCTCCCGTAGGGTTGTAGATATCCTTGTTTTTGGGGCTACAGGCAACGAAGTGACACCAAGGAATTGTTGCCTTGCCTTACAGAAAGTCTACCATGCAGGTTGAGGCTCAACCTGTTAAGTCCTTAAATAAAACGAGTTGGCTCTCCACTATTTAAGATGAGTAGGAGAAGAGTCATGAACGGAAGTAAAGCAGGTAGAGCGGCGACAACTTCAGAGGAAACTGAGTTAGCTATCCGAGTAGGTAAAGCGATAGCTCAGCGCAGAACTGAAGCCAATTTGACCCAAGAGCAGGTTGCTGAGAAGTTAGGGATAGGCCCCGAGGCTGTGTCTCGTATGGAGAGGGGAACGGTCATGCCCACCGTTGCCCGCCTGGTCAGACTGGCCGAAATCCTAAGCTGTGGAGCCGATGACTTACTGATGGATGGAAGTAATAGAGCAAGCGATCAAGCAAAACTCATCGCTCAGCTTCTGGAGGACCTCACACAGAACGACAGAGATCTACTTTTGGAGCTTTTGCGAAAGATGAGTTCCCGACTTAAGCAGTCATGAACATAAGCCCCCATGTGGGGGCTTTTTTTGTCCCTTGACATTGGGCGATTTTCTCCTATAACTAATCCATAAAAACAAGGAGATAAGATGGAATTATTCAGTTATGGAAAAATGGATGCGGTATTTGACACATTCAATTTCTGCCCCGAGCGAGTCAAACACCTTGATGGTCTTTTCGTCACGGATAAGAAACTAGGTATCCGCTACAGGGCATTCAGGCACAAGAATTCACACCGCTGGGGAGACAACAACAACGAGCGTATGAGTATGTGCGTGGACACCAATCTCTCACCCGCATTTTTCTTCCAGTATGTTGATAGTCAAACAGCGCAGTCGCTTACCGTGATGCTCAAAGAGGTGGAACAGCCAAGATACGGAAAAACAACCTTGAGAATGCCCATGCAGTATGTGGATGCGGAGCAAAGACTATTCCAAAAAGACAGCTTGCTCGTGATAGAAACATTGCCGGGCACGTTAGCCAAACGAATCGCCTTCTACAAGCAGAAATTTGATGCTGAGTGCCAAGAATTGTTGTCGGAGTTTCTGGAAACAGGGTTTCGTGTGAATCAGAACGATGTAATAAACAATATGGCTTGCTACATCCACCGCTGGCATCTAACACACCAGGTCAGTCTATACGACCCTAACCCTGCCGCTCAGATCAATGAGGTGCTAGCAGTCTTCTCCGTGTTGAACGAAGTCCAGTATTACAGTTTGCAGGCTGGTAATCCCTGTGTATGGAATGAGCCATTCTCTAACATGAGAAGAGACATGGATAAGTTGGTTCCCGCATGGCTACCACTTGACCAAACAGATGCTTTAGACCGAATTCTCTACTTTAAGAAGAGCGAACCTAAGCTATGGGAAAAGCTGCTAGACGGCGCAAGAAATACTCATCATGGTTCACCCTGTTTGAATCTGGAAAAGCTACAGGAAGGATTGGTAAATCTACCCATCTGAAGCACTCAAGCGCCGTGAAGGCTTCTTTTTCCGAAAGCAACTCCTAGCAGGGGCTTTCCTACGGACACCAGACTACGAACTTAAAGCGTAGCTCATCGTCCCAAAGGGACAACCCCGTAAGGGGCTTATTCCAACCCTAAGCCGCCACGGCGATTGAGTGGGTATAGAACAAGAAAAAAAATTTCACCTGCTTTCGTCTCCACTCATCTTGAGTGTATTCCGTCTGTCCTCTTATCTCTTGCTTTCTACGAATTCTCTTTTATAACAAGAGTATGAACAGACAAGGAATGCCCATGAAAAGAGAACTGAAAGAAAGATGCCGAGAAGCTGAGAGCAGGATTGAAGAGCAGATCTTCAAAAAATGGGATTTACAAGCCTATCAGCCATCTACATCCGATCAGGCACGGATTGTTGCTTCCCAGCTCGAAGAGATTGAAGACAACATAAGCAGAATTCTCGATGAACTGTATTCCGAATTTGAGAAGTATCACTTCTCTCTCGACAGATTCGGAAAGATTCATTGCGAGAAGATTTTCTAAGCACATAACAACAAAACAAGGAGAACAATATGCTTACCGCTTTACTACTAGCCAAATTTGCCACCGCAGCACCTACTATGATTAAGGTTGCTGAGCTTGTGAATCAGCCAACTATTCCAACACCCACGGAGCCAGCGCCTCAGCCTGCACCTGTAAATATGATTCCGAAATTTCCAAAACCATATTGAATGTTGACAAGTTGCTGTCTTGCTGTATCTCTATTAGAGAATATATGAGACAACAACAATGAAAAACATCCTCTACGCAGTCATAGATAAGATGCTTCGGACTACCAAACAAACCCTCAGTGTGGAGTTCGTTCCATACACGATGCATTACCTAAATGTAAGAGCAGTCATGAGCCGTTCCCAATGGAACATGTTCTGCACTGCTACCCACCGTCGCAATCATGGCCGCTGCTGTGAATGTAGCTCGTCCAAGAATCTTGAATGCCATGAGCAGTGGAGCTACGAGTTAGATTCCAATCCCAAGCCCTCGGGAGTTCAGGGGACTATGCGCCTGGTCAGACTCTTATCCTTGTGCCACAAGTGCCATATGGGTAAGCATCCCTCTGTTGCCATGAGATCGGGGGAATGGGGATCGGTCAAAGACCACCTCAAGCGAGTCCATAACCTCAACTCGCTTCAACTCTTGTGGATTCTTCATAAAGCTAAAGTGAAGGTGAAAGCACAGAGCCGCTTTGACTACCGCCTAGACTTTACTGTTCTCAACGATGACAGAGCTTACAACCAAGCTCGCACCGCATTCGGACGAAACTTCACCAAGCACGAGAGGCAGTATTGCAAGCCTCAGAAAGAGAGCGAATAGCCGTCTGTCAGTCCTTGCCGCCGTCCATACAAATACTCTTGCCTTTTACGAATCTTCTTCTATGTTAGAGAGTGGAGAACTAACAGGAGAACTTTATGAAGGCAAACAAACAACAAGCCTTGGACAACAGAAGCAAGGCCAAAGACATTAGCGAGTCACTCACAGGTGCAGGAGACATCGCCACAATCACAAAGATAGCAATCGAGACGGGCATTAGCCCTCAGACTCTCTACGAGTATGACTTCTTGCGCCATCTCGTCAGGAACAATTCAAATCCTTGCGAGAACGAGAATTTCAAAAGACTCAGTGCTGATTACGATCTCGATATCGTCATTCACAATAAGAGAGGTAGAAAGGCGTTTGTCCAGCTATCAGACAAGGACGGCACTGTCAGAGCCAGAGCACCCTTTGATACCGGAGGCTGCACAAAACAGGTAATCTTAGACAAGATGCCCTATGCCTCAATTCACACTAGCTTGAACCGAGCTCTACACAATCTGGCAAGAGAGTTTTTGAAATAACAAAGCCCCCTGGTGGGGCTTTAATTTTTACGGGCTATTGACAAACTCTCTTTGCGCTGTATATCTATGAAGGTAACAACAATAACAAGGAGAAGACCATGAAGTTAATTGCGACATTGATGTTGTCCGCTTGTGCGATATCAGCGGCAAATGCCTGCGAGATTGAACCTCGCCTAAAGAAGTGTATGGAAGTTGGAAAGTGGGCAGATGCCCAAATTGAAGTTCAGATGGAAGGAACCAAGCCCTCTGATTTCAACTACACCACTAAATTTAAGAGCTATCTCGTCATCAGCTACACGGGAAAGTTCGATACTGCCAAGACGGGGCAGCTCAAGATAACTCGCCCTGATGGCACCGTGGAGCAGCGTCCCATGTCTATAAAAGCCACTGAGTATGACGATGGCTATAAGGCTGTAGACGGCATCAAGTCAATCCTTTCTGAAGTCGTGAAGAAGTGAGGAGGACTATGACTAGAAAAACTCAAATAGAAGAGAGGCTAGCCGTCCTTTCAGAACTCGATACGGCAAATATGACTTTGACTGAGATCTACGAGAGCTTCCCATGCGAAATTAAAAAAGAAACGCTAAGACGATTCTTGTGGAAGCACCGCATTCCGTATGTCGTATTTCAGCCCAAGCAAAGTGTGAGTGCCAAATCCTTACTCGATATTTATAAGAGACTCAGGAGCGAGGGAGGTTTCAGCTATGAAAAGCTGGGCAAGGCTCTTGGTGTATCACGGCAGCGAGCTCACATGATAGCTATCCGTCATGGTATGAGTCAGCAGTTTTCAAAGGCAAATTGTTCACAACCGCTATTGACAAAAATGGATTAGTAGCTAGATTAAAAGCAGGTTCAACAAAAACAACAATAAGGAGATCCTATGAACTACAACAATAAAAACAACACTAAGGGGTTTACACTCATCGAGCTAATGATAGCGGTAGCTATCGTGGGTGTTCTAGGAGCGGTAGCCGTTCCTGCCTATCAAGATTATGCGATTCGTGCTCAGATATCCGAGGGCATCGTTCTGGCGGAAGGCGCAAAACCCTTGATTGCTGAATACCACGCTACTCACGGCGAGTACCCAATTAGCAATAACGATGTTGGCTACTCTGGTGCTTTCGGTAAGTTTGTCTCAAGTGTTCAAATCAACACCGATGGCAACATTGTGGCCACAATGGGAAATGATGCAAGCAGCAAAGTTGCGGGTAAGAGGATTGTTCTCACACCAACTTTGAACAGCGGTACCGAGATAACATTGTCCAGTGCTTCTACCATCGTAGAGAGAATTCTAGGCATTGGATCAGCATATGCGGCTGATCCTTCAGGCTGGTCCTGCTACTCTGATGTAGAAGCCAAGTATTTACCTAAAGCTTGCGAACATAGAACAATTAGTAATGGCATTGATGATAGTGAACCGAACCCATCTACCCCATATGATTTGGATAGTGGATCATACAGGTACGACCAATACAAATTCTCAGAGAAGGGTGGAGTGCTTTTGGTGGGTGGAACCTTTAGATTCCTTTTGGATCAAGATGGGGATATTAAAACATATAAAGTTGATAAGAATGATCCTGCTTTAGACGGTTATCCAGAAGACTTCTCTAATAGTAGTTATTTTGTAGATTCAAAAACTGGATTGGTCGCTGATTATAATCCTGACTTCGGAGACAAGACGATGGGCTTCTTTGGAGTGAATGATGAGGAGTATTATGTGGTATTTGGTGACTCCAACAGTTATCAAATAAAATCTTACAATGGTGCTTCAATTGATAGGCAACTCAATGCTACTGAGATAGAAATGGCGAAGAAGGCCGGGTATCTTCTTGATTGATATGCTTTGTTTGTCACGTAAAAAGCCCCTCGTTTGAGGGGCTTCTTCTTACAACAACAAGGATACGACTACACAACACCTTTCAATATAGTGAGAATTTGCCGAATGTCAACTTAATGCCGCAAGAACTCTTGAACCAGAAAGCGCGAAAGGTCAGATCCCACTACCTCAATATCATTCTCTAACCCGAAATCCACATGGCACATCAGTAAGTGTTTCATGATGGCAAAGGCATAGCTATTGTCGTTCGCTCGTGCCAGGTTCACAGCCGCACACAGCACCAGCACGTGGTTGAGCTCAACCCCTTGCTTCTCTTCATATGACTCCCTAAGCAGCCTCCTGCCATCTTGAGTCTTCAGATACCGCTCTAACCAGGTCTGATAGCGCCGTGGAGCCGAGGGCAGAGCAGAGAGCTCAGGAAACCCCTCAGGACGCGCCTGCAGGCTCTCAAACGACTTTGGCAAGAACAGGGTGAGCAGACCCACCACCCGCTGATGAAAGTCCCAATCCTCTTGCTGGAAGGCTTCATCTGTAAAGTCGTAGAACACAGCCTTGGATCTCTTCACATCTCCCGACAGAACCGCCCACAGGGGCAACCCTTCCGGTCCCTCATAGAAGTTCTTGGCACTGCCCGAGATCACCGATTCCACCAGGTCGACAGTCTTGTTCAGGGGTGTGGTCTGCCCATGGAAATAGTCCAGCCACTTGAGTGCCGCAAGTGAGGCTAGGCGGCTAGATGGCTTGCCACACTCCTCAATGAATTGGTCTGGTCTTCCGAAACCTGCAGCAAACATCAACTCTCGTGACCAATAGCGAGTACGCATGCGTAGCAGTGGCTTTAACCAATTACCGTGGCTCATGCTTGTCAAGAAATCTAGGAAAAGTCCAGATTCTACACTCTCGCTAGACTAAAAGATATTTATCCCATCAAGGTTCACAATTCACTCCATCACATTAACAAAAGGAGTGATTATGAAAGTACCTTACCTAAACAGCATTGAAGAAGCGGGCTTAGATGAGCAAACTTTAACTGTCGTTTGTTCTTTGGTCTCTGCCATTAAGAAAGCCGCAGCAGCCAAGATCTTTCCTGTGCAAGCGTATGCCATCGCGGTGACAACCGAGGGAATGACCATGATTGATCTTGCGAATGCTAATAACAGCGAAACGGCTGCTGAGGTTATTCGCAAAACCTGCCAACACATCTCGGCAAAGACTGTCATGTTGGTAACCGAAGCATGGCATCTGGAAGCTCCACACGAAGTTGGCAAATACGGTCATATCTCCAAGCACCCCAAAGCCAAAGAGGTTATCCATATCTCTATTGAGACTGCTGCGAATACTGTGGTGGGCACAGCTACCATCAAGAAGAAGAAAATCGGAGTCAAAAAACCCACCGGAGAGCTTGGGGAGTTCAAATGGCTCGTATGTGAATTGATGAAGCGCGACGAAGCGGTCTTTGGCGAACTTTTACCTAAACAAAATAATTTATTCTGAGGAGAATACTATGAAAATTGATACCGTAAAACTTGAGTGTATGCTTAACCACTTTCTTGCTGCCGTACAGGAGGTGTATGAGGGAAGCTCTGCGCATGTTCTCAATGCGCTAGACCTAATTCGCACAGACCCCAAAAGGGCAGAGGAATCCCCAAAGATTTCACGAGCGATGAGTTCTCTAATTCCTACCGCCAAGACTTGCTCTCAAAGGGAGTTCGTTCATCTGGCAAACAAGGTGATTGAAGTCTTTGAGAAAGCGGCGATGGAAGGGCACATCGAACAGCTTGAGAAGATCGAAGTCATTCCCGTTGACGAAGAGACCTATATCGTCAGAAAACACCTTTTAATGACCGAGGATGAGGTCGATGATATCTTGGCAGGAGTTCATTTCGGTGTTGCTGAGCAAACATAAACAAAGCCCCCTCAGTGGGGCTTTAATCTTTACGGGGTATTGACAACCATTGTTTTTGCCCTATATTGGTAATGTATATAACAATAACAAGGAGAATATACATGCCAAAAAAAGAACAATCCTCTCAAAGCGATGTGAAGAGAATTCGTAGCGACAAGAGAACTCACTTTATGACTCCCAATCGCTACGGCGATGTGGGAAAGACCACCGAGCTCTTACGACTTTTGAATTCTCTCCACTATGCAGGTAAGCATCCTGCACTAATCAGCGCAGATCCTACCAGCAAAGTTCTCTATAACGTCTATGCTTCACGAGATGAACACGGACAGGTAAAATCTGACCAGGTGTTAGGTCAAGGTGTCGTTGAAGTGGACATCGAAGCCCGTCAAGGCCAGTTAGCTGACTATTTGTTCAAGCATGACGGCGACACCTTGACAGATTTTAAAGGTGGTGTTTTTGATGCTTTCATATCCGAGTACAACGGCATAGAGCCATTCTTCTCTGAGTTTGAAGATGACAGATTTGTCTTCTTAACTCCAATTAGTAATATCGAAAAAGCTTTCGACCACCTAGAGCATGAGTTCAACCAGATAGCCCTTGCGGACACAACTGCAGAAGTTCATTTGGTTCACATCTTGAGCCTTGGAAAGATCGGGAACCAGCAAAAGCTTGCCGCTGTCAATGCGAAGTATGAAGAGTTTATGCGAACTCACAATTACAACGATTTGACGATCAAGTCGTATGCTAATGTCGTAGTTCACAAAGTCATCTTCAGGACATCATGGCAGACTAAGGATGCCGAAATCTTCTTCTCTTCAAACAAGATTAGAGAAGCGGCATTGACAGAGCAGAGCAACAACAGAATTCTTGCTCGCCAATTCTTGAATGAAGGGGACAAGTTTTGGATAAACACCCTTTTCACACCAGAAGATGTGCAACAACTCGCGGAATTACCTAAGTGGGACAAGCCAAGCGAGAAATGGGGCAAGATCATTGCCTGAAGTCTGCTCTTCCCATATGATCCATTAGCCCGCTACAGAGCGGGCTTTTCCTTGACTACCAGGCACGCCATGATGAACGACGATTACACCAAGGGCTACTACCATGCCTTTGAGCTCTTCGATGAAATCGCCCGCACCAGCACGGAAATCATCGAGAAGGACATAGGCAGGAACGATGTCGATCCGCGATTTGCGACCTACGATGAAGCCTACACTCGTCTGAGCTACCCCATTGTGGTCTTCAGCTCTGCCCATGTCCTCAAGTCAAAGCTCCTAAATTTCCTATACCTCCATGCCAATACCAAAGGTGGGGAGCATGTGGCGAACATTGCTGTACAAAAGCTCTTGGGCTTCGGTGATGCTCGTTCAGCATCCTCCTTTGTAAATCTCTATCGAGCGAATGGCTACAGCCCCAATGCGGGAAAGATCCTGAGCGAAGCCACGAACAGCTTCAATGAGTTCTTCGTGGAAGATTCAGCAGATGAGATCGCACGGCGCCTATCCGTCATTAAGCGGCTTGGAATCCGCCTAGATGCCGCTTTCTTGGACATAGACGGGGTAGGACACAGCCTAGCTACCAAGCTAGCCTCGTACATCGTGGAAGACGAAGAAGAAGAGCAAAAGTATTGGAGGGCATTGGATGTGTTCGCCAAAGCGAATGTGCCCTTACAGACGGGCAAGACAACTGCTCTGGAACAGGAAAACGATATCTTCCTCAGATATATCGGACACGACGAGTAATAAGAAGCCCCGAAAGGGGCTTTTTTATTGTGTGGTGGAACTAGCAGAATTTGGCAGCAGCTTGGCAACAAAGCCGCTGATTTCCTGTGCTGAAACGCTGAACCATTCTGAGCTCCTGCCAGCCAACTCTTGTCTGTAATATGCCTTGACGGTAGCCTCAACACGCTTTGCATCTTTTAAGGGGCAAGGAAACACCGAATGAATGCGGTAGCTCGCATTGTGTGTATTGTAGGTTTTCATCCGCTTCACAAGCCTCTCTGACATGCCTATCTTGGAGTTCGTGCCGTCTTCCAGCACATAAAGATAGCATTTCCCGTTTAAATTTGACGGTATGGAATTTGGCTTCTTCTCTGTCAGATTTCGAGCGATGTGAGTGGTGTGTCTGTTCCCCTCCCGCTCAACATAAATTGCTGATTTAGCTCGTAGGTAGGCAATTGCTCGTGCCACCGTCGCCCTTGACACTCCAATTTCAGCCTGCACATCAGCATAGGTGATTTCTACATCGTTGTTGCGACTCATCCGCTTTAGTAGAACTAAAAAGACTATTGCTGCTCTTGGATTGGTTTCCATCGCTCGAATCAGAAAGGTAATTCCCTCTTCACTTAGCACGAGCAGATCGTTTGAAGGGAGGCAGGCATTTTTTGTTATTTTTATCGCCACCATCGTTCAAACCGCCGTTATCTTCTTGTTTACGGTTTTCTTGATCTGCGCATGGTTGTCTTTCTGCTCAGATTCACTGATAAGAACAGTGGCCTTGAACTCAGCATATCTGCGATTATTGGCATAGGTTGTCCATGCTAGTCGAGCATTGATGAGATATATGTTCATATTGCCCGACTTCACAACGGATATGAAATTGTTCTCACGAAGATACTTGAGCTTTCTATCCACTGTTGGCAATGAGAATTCTAAGAGCTCTGCCAGAGTCTCACGGGAGACTACTAGGGAGTTGTTCTCTCCCATCTGCTCCGTCATCAAAAACAGAATAGAGAACGCTTTGGGGTCTTTGGCCGCAAGTGCTCTGATGCTCTTCATTTCCTCCCGAAAGAACATCACAAAATTATGATTTTTAGGCAATTCTCTTTCGGTTAGAACTTCGCCTGTCTTGTTGTCTACGATTTGTCTTTTTAGGTCTGCTTCACTTCTCATGTAATCTCCTTGTTTGAGTGGTTAACCTATCATTGCTGATAAGTGTCTCATCAATCAAGTTAATAAATATTTTTAGATTGTCAATACCTGAAGTGAATAAATTTTGAGTAGACCCTAATCATCCATGATAGGTTAGGCTATCAAAATGACGATTTTTTATTGTCGGAATTGCTCAAAAAATGACCATCTACCTATCATCCAGGGTGATAGGTTAGCCTATCATGTACGTGATAGGTACTTTTTGAAGATTTCCTTATTTATCAAGGGTTTCAGCGGCCGCCCCTTCTTATTTCTTATTTAACCAGCATCGCTGGTCATCTAATTATCATTTCTTTTTAATCTAAGTTCTTGACCCTCACGGGCATCTCCCTCTTATTCCCTGAAAAGAATTCGAACTAACAGGACGAGGGTGCCAACGGCACATCATCAATACATGACTATGAGGTGGGCATGTTGAATGATGGGAGCGCAGGGCATCAAAATGCCCCATAACGCGCGATAGAGCTTGAGGTGAGGGGTAGACACCACTTCCCTAAAGAAATGGCCCTCACGGGCTTATTTTCCTGCCTTAAAGTTATCTATTCGCGTTGCTACCCACTCAATCGCCGTGGCGGCTCTCTTCTCCGAAGGCAACCCCCGCAGGGGCTCTCCCTATGGGAGGTCAGCTAAGGTCAGACTTTTGGCTCATGTCTACGACCAGGCGCAGCTATCGTCCCACCGGGACCCCCGTAAGGGGCTCATCCCAAAAACCAGCCCCACGGCGATTGAGTGTATGAAAGATTGGTAAATATTCTTTCTTCGCACCGTTTATCTAGAATTCTGCCGTTTATCGGCTTATCTCTTGTCTTTTACGAATACTAAGCTATAACTATAGTATGGACACCAAGGAGAACAACGATGAACAACACAGAACTAATAGTCAATAAGAGAGCCGATAACATTGAGGCAGTAAAAAGCCTTTATGGATTTTCAGTCGATGGACTCGAAGAGTTCTTAACAGACTCAGAAATCTACGAAACACTCCAAACACAAATTCAGCACTTCACTAAATTCGTTCAAGAATCCTTAGCGATTCACTAAACCAATTTCACCTATATGTCCCGCCATCGAGCGGGATTTTTTTATCTCTATATCCTGCCTCTCGTCTTATTACCTCTTGCTTTCTATGAATCTTTTTGTATGTTGAAAGAGGAAATAGGAGGCGGCAATGAATAAGGAAAATCCAGTTTACAAGAACATAGAGACAATCATTTCGCATGTGCGAATAAATATGCATGCGGGCGATTCGTGGGAAGAATCGCTTCAAAAAGTCCTAAGGGACTATGGAGATATTCAGCAATTGATGTCCCCAGGGGGCATACCAGAAATAGAAATGGCTGTGGTAGAAGGTTCAGATGAGCAGCCTGCACAATATGAGGTTGGGATGGAAAAGACCTTATCAGACTTCGAGGATGATGAGGATTACGATGAAAGTGAGGAGTCCGACCTCACTGAAGGCTTGCAGGAACTACAAGCGATTCTGGACTCTGACCCTGAAGAAGAGGTTGAAGTCATTGAAGAAAAAAAGAAGCTATCACCTGATGAGTTAAGAAATCAAATTTTGAGTGAAGTTCATGCGCTGCCTGAAAAGGTAAAGACTGAAGAACTTCAGAAGTTTAAAGATATCTATGCCTCGGCAACGGTGGGAGATGGAGGGCTGTTTACCCTATACCAATATCTCAGATATGAATCCCGAGTATTGGAAGATTCAGAAGATCAATTCAGTGTGGAATCCATCGAGCGAATGTCCATAGACTGGATTTCGAAAATCTATTCCAAGAAGCGCGATTTACATCCGAACATTAGAAAAAGGATTGAAGCTTATTTTCTGGATATCGGGCCGCGACCTCTCCCACCAATGGATTCAAACTTGACGAAGCACATTGCTCGTAGGTTTGGTAAGAGCCGATGGAAAGCTGAGGAGTTCAATGCACTTTGCCAAAAGAACTCGTTGTTAAGGCAATGTGTTCAGTTCTGGTGCTTTGAATCATATAAAGCTGTAATCGATGGCGTTGCTCACACCGAGGCAGAAATGTGTGACTCCACCAAATTTGAAGAGGACATCTTTGAATGGTTCGACGGCAAAGAATACCAAACATCGGTAGACAGACAACCTGAAAGGCGCAACGAGGACAAGTATTCTGAACAGCTATTTGAAAAGCTACGAACTACCCGTTACAAAGCGACAATCAATCTTGATGGAGTTGATGAAAAGCTCACTGGCTTGCTAGAGCGATTTCCAAACTTCAAGGATGTGATTTCTTTCTTAAGAACGCAAATTAGATTGTCAGCGGTGAGAGGAACCTTCCGCATATCGCCAATCCTCTTGGAGGGACCAGCAGGCATCGGAAAAAGTCAGTTCGCCACAGAACTATCCCAGGCACTAGGCAGCACATTCACTCATGTTGATATCTCCACAACAACGGAATCATGGGTCCTTTCAGGACTTAGGAATTCATGGAATGGAGCTAGAGCAGGCAAGGTGGCGGAAGCGTTAATAGCCAGTCCAAACTTAAGCCCTGTCATCTTGCTGGATGAGTTGGATAAAGTCACAAGACCCGATATTGATCCTCGTAGAGCTCTATACCAACTTCTAGAAGAGAATACGGCCGCATCCTTTTTGGACGAATTTCTTGATTTCCAGATCAATGCTAGCCAAGTCGTATTTATCGCTTCAGCGAACAGCCTAGCTGGAATCACACAGCCATTGCTCACACGATTCAAGGTGTTCGAACTACAAGAGCCAACACCTGAAGAAAGAAGAGTGATCATCGGCAACATCTACAGATCAATCGCTAAGTCTGCATCCGTCTTTGAAACAGCCATTCCCGAGGATGTTCTTGAATCACTTCTACCTTACAGCTTTAGAGAGGCTAAGAATCTGATATCTGAGGCAGTTGGGAATGTGGTGATGAACTACAGTATTGATGAGCTAAAGAGTATGAAGGATGAAGCTTGCCTAAAACTACAAGTCTCCGATTTGCCTCTTCCAAGGCAGGAACGAAGATCCATTGGATTTTAAAGATGTCTTCTGATGTTCAAAATTTAATGCCCTCTTAGTGAGGGCTTTTCTATTGCTTTTTTTAAAATTTTGGTTATATGTAATAGAGATAACGAAAAGGATCTATATGGGCAACAATATTAACGATGTGGCTGAGCTATTTCTTAGTGGGGTGACTATTCATCCGAGAGTCGATAAGATTGGTGCTGGGAGTGACTTAAATTCACAACTCTTGGATGCAGTGGAGGCCGGAGATGCTCAGAATGTCAAGAGACTGGTTGCATTAGGTGTTGATCTTCATGCTAGTGATGAAAGTGCTCTTAGGGTGGCTGCACAATATGGCAATCTTGATATCGTAAAATTTCTTGTTGATAAAGGTGCTGATATTCATGCTGACAATGAGGATGCTCTCAGATGGGCTTCTAACAACGGACACCTAGAAATCATCAAATTTCTGGTGGAGAAAGGCGCTGATATTCATGCTTGCGATGAAAGTGATCTAAAATTGGCCGCTATGAATGGACATCTCGAAGTCGTCAAATTTCTTCTCGAACAAGGTGCCGATATTCATGCTGACAATGAGGATGCTCTACGGTGGGCTGCTAACAACGGGCATTTAGAAGTTGTCAAGTATCTAGTAGAGCAAGGTGCCGACATTCATGCTGGCGATGAAAATGCTCTTAGGCTGGCTGCGAAATACGGGCATCTTGAAATCGTTAAATTTCTTGTCGATCAAGGTGCTAATGTCCATGCGGAGGATGAAAGTGCTCTAAAATTGGCCGCTATGAATGGACATCTCGAAGTCGTCAAATTTCTTCTCGAACAAGGTGCCGATATTCATGCTGACAATGAGGATGAAAATGCTCTTCAAATTGCTGCTTATAATGGACATCTCGAAGTCGTAAAGTATTTAGTCGAGCAAGGCGCTGACATCCATGCTGGCAACGAATTGGCAACTAGGTGGGCTGCTCAGCAAGGGCAGATCGAAGTTGTAGAATTCTTGCTTGAGAAAGGTGCTCCAATTGAATCTGCCAAAAAATTGGGTACGGATTCCGTCACAGAGTTCTGTAAAGCATATGAGCTTCGAAAAATGCTCGATGCCAAGATACAACAATCTTCTCCAACAAAAACTAAGACCGTTAAGTTGAAGATATGAATAAAGCCCTCTCCGCGAGGGCTTTATCGCTATAAATCGCCTTCCGTCTTTCATCTCTTGATTTCTATGAATGTTCTCGTATAACTATAGAAACAACTAGGAGAACAACATGATGATAAAAGTCGGATTAACAATGAAAGAATTAGAGATGGTGCGCGATGCATTGGCTACAGCCTACAACATCAGTCCGCATGTGAGCTTTGCCACCGCAATAGATGAGGTTCAGCGCGTGATTTCAAGATCTGAGCCATATCCGTTTGAACAAGATCCATCAAATTATCAGTTCGACACGGAAGACGACGGCTACTGCGACTAAAGAAATACGATGGGCTTGCCCACCTAACGGGCTACACAACAACTACAAGGAGACAACAATGAAAAACATCACATTAGATCACTGTCAGCTCATTAAACGAGCACTTTGCCGAGAGGCACCAGTCCAGCGAGTGGACTACAAGTTAAATAAAGAGTGGGATGCAGAGATGCAGAACACTGAGTTCGCAGGAGAACTCATCATAAAAAATTGGGGTGGATCAGTCATATTGACCATCCGGTTCCAACGAGGAGGATTAGTGAGCTTTCTTCCTCAACAAAGTAGCAGAAAACTTGCAGCACCGATAATTGACTATTTGATGTGCGAAGAATTCACTGAAGCCGCTTAACTACAAGAATAGCCATACATCGGCTATCTCTTGCTTTTTAGGAGGAGCAATTTATAACAGTAGTGCAACATAAGGAGAATAATATGCACACATCAAAATATTCAAGAAATAAGGCTCAGAACATACAGAATGCAAGATTGGCTATTGAGATCTTGAAATCAGAAGGAAAGCGCCCTACCGCAAAGGCAGTCTCTGAGATTAGTGGTATATCAGTGGTTTCCCTTTATTCATATGAAGAGCTAAGAGGGGAAATGGCATTGAACGGGATGGGAAGCAACCCTCGATATCCCCGTGTCACCAAGGGTGTAAAAAATGCTTTTGGTCAAAAACTTAATTCACGTAGAGTTGAGTTGGGTATGACGCAGGAGCAGTTGGCTGATGCAATTGGCTTTCACCCTGGAACCATACGAAAGCTAGAGCGCGGACTTCATGCTCCTGGAAAATCAACGATTGATCTTTTGGCCCTTGGGCTCAAGTGTCCAGTTGAATATTTCTCGTCCAACAATAAGAGTGCGGATATAGATAGCATTGCTGAACCAAAAAAAGCTCGTGAGCTATACAAACTTAGGCCAGCGGTGGGTTCGTATGTGAGCTATCTTATCGATAATTATTTCAGTAGACCGGAATCTATATCTACAGTCCAAATTGAGATGTCGTATGATATTGAGGGCTTTAGTCCAGAGCTTTTCAAACAGGCGGTGAATCTATTAGTCAAGGATAAGGTTCTTTTGAGGCATGCTGTTTTAGTGGATCATTACTATCAAGAGCCTAATAGAGAATCGGAGTTGGATGCCGCGGCCTCTGCATTACAGGAACATCGAAGCTCGGACGAGCCTGCCGAAGTTATCGAAGCTACAAGAGAAATCTCCACCAGTCTTGTTTCCGCCGCAGCCGTGGATAGCACCCCCGAAAAGTTTCTTATCTTTAACGTCACAACGAATAAATTTGAGACGGCAATCGATGAAGCGGCGCTTGAACAAAGAATCGGGGATCTGTTGGCACGAGATGATTACAAACTTCAGATTTATCAGCTAACTGAAGTTGCTCAACCCGAAAGAAAAATAGCAAGAAGAAGAATTAGCTAAGTAAGCTCAGAACATAGAACCCCTACAACCTAGTCAGCAGCGGTAGGGGTTTCACCCCTTTTGAAGACCACAGAATAATCAAAACGCCTGGGCTCAGGACTGAATTTGGACTATAATTAGTCCCATCAGTCCCTGAGGGAGATGCCCCGATGAAATACTCCACCCAAGTCAAGCCCATCAGCTACCTCAAGAGCCATGCTGCCGAGATCGTCAAAGACATCTCTGAGAGCCGTGAGCCGATGCTGATCACTCAAAACGGCGAAGCAAAGCTCGTTGTCATGGATGTTGTGAGCTACGAGGAGCAAGAGCAAACCATTGCTCTCTTGCAGCTACTGGCACACGGACGCCGTGAGATCGAAGAAGGGCGAGTTGTTCCCGCAGCCGATGTTTTCGCTCAGATCGAGGCAATGGACAAGGAAGATGCCCAATGAGCCACAAGGTTGTCTTTCTCCAATCGGCTGTTGATGATCTCCATGAGATTCGCCGCTACATCAGAAAGCACTTCTCACAGGCTGTTTGGCTGGACTCCTATGCCAAGATCAAGAAGGCAATCCTGAACCTTGAGCAGTTTCCTCAAGCTGGACATGCCCCCTCTGAATTGCCCGCGACTCACTTCCTTGAAATCATCGCCGTAAAGAACCGAGTCATTTATGAAGTGGTGGGCGATGCGGTCTATATCCATATCATCTGCGACAGCCGACAAGACTTCAAAACCAAACTTGCCCGTCGCCCCATCCGCACTCTCAGACCCTGATAGCACTCAATACCGTGAGTCCTGCAGCCCCTTGACGGGGCTTTTTTTTCGGCTAAGGTTCTTATCCATCGACAGGAACAAGAAAATGAACAACCAAGAACGTTTCTCCCGCCGCTTTGGGCATCAAGACCAAGAGGCTCCTATCACGGTGCGAGAGGATGCCCCAGACAATTTTCGTGCGGCTCTCGTCCAAATCGCATATGCCAATGGGTACACCCCCAAGCCACTGAGAGACGTTGTGTGTCGTGTCCTGAGAGTGCGTCCTGACCCTTCAAATTGGTCTGAGTGGCCCAACATCGAGCAAGAGGTTCAGCACCTGGTCGACAACTGCCCTTGGTTTCGTGTCTATGACATCGTAGAGGAACTTGCAGATACCTACGACGACTACCAGCGGCCGTACCAGCCCTTTGAGCAAGACATCAATGAGACTTTGATCGAACAGGGCATTGGCTGGAAACTGGAAGGTAAACGCCTCGTGTTCCGTGGTCCTGAGAGCTTGGATACTCTCCTGCGGGTAGCAGTAAAAACAGAGGTCAATGCTGGTCACAACACAGCGGCTAATGAACTCCACGAGGCAATCATGGACATGTCTAGGCGTCCACAGCCTGACCCGACTGGTGCCATCCAACATTCCATAGCATCCCTTGAGTGTGTCGCTCGTGATGTCTCCGGTAGCAAAGACACTTTGGGCAAATGGCTACAGAAGAACCGTGATGCTTTCCCAAGTCCACTAGGTGAGTATGTAGAAAAGATTTGGGGCTTCGCATCCAACCATGGCCGTCATCTTGTTGAGGCAGGAGAGGCATCTATGGATGAGGCTGAGCTCGTCCTTGGATTAAGCGCCACCCTTGGAAGCTATCTTTCCAAAAAGGGAAAGACCTTCAACACGAGCATCGGCTTCTAAGGCTGCTATGTCTAGTTATGCATCCGTGACTATTGACGGTATGACCGTCTTTGATACGCAGAATTACTATCACGAATGGTTTTTCAGGCGTGCTGACCGTGTATTGCTGGATGTCAACGCAAAAGAGCATTACGACGATCCCAATTGGGACCCCGATGAGGTTAAGCGGTTATACCAGTATCGAACTACCGCAAAAATTTTGCGTAGGCGGCTTGAACTCGCGGGATTTCATTGGGTAGCACTTCAACAGGAATTCAACATTCAGAAGAAGCAGTTGCTCGAAGACATCGACGGCATGATATCTATTGATCCCGGTGGGCGAGCAGAGAAATACAAGCCAGTTATTGAAGCGTCTCGATTGGAAGATTGGGTTGATCGAATTGCCATCATCAAGAAAGATGGGCTGAGAGCTTCCGTCTATGGAATAGATGTCAAGGATTACGACGATCTGCTTCTTGACTTCATGCTCAAGACAGATATTGTTTACTCGAACAATCCAGGTGCTGGCGATTTCGGGTTGCCTTGCCAGTCTTTAGAAGCGAATGCGGTGGCATTACTAAGCATCTGCGCTGATGATGCTCCATGCATACTAGATATCACTGACCTCGTGGAAAGTGGCTGGACTGACAGCTTTGAGGACTTAGTTGAATACAATCAAGAATCAACTGCTTTCTATCAAATATTCAAGAAATCGCTGCAGGACAGCGAATCTTTGATTAAGCTTGATCCCGAAAACAAGACCTTGCTCAAGCTTCTGTATGCGAGTGTCATAACGGCAATGGAAACCTATCTCTCTGACACAATCAAAAAGCAGATCCTAAATAGAGAGGCTCTTAGACGGCGTTTTGTCAGAAGCCATCCATCTTTCTCCAAGAACATCAAGCTGTCCGAAATCTACGAAAAGCTTGGCACTCTTGAAGAGGAAATCATTGTCGAGATAGACAAGATCAGTTTTCACAATATGGAGAAAACTCCCGCTCTGTTCAAAGCTGTTCTCGATACCAACTTTCCATCAGAGAACATGGGGCAGCTTATCCAAGCGGTTGAGATTCGTCATGACATCGTTCATCGCAATGGCAAGAACACCAAAGGCAAAATGACCGAGATAGTCAAAGGCGATGTACTTGAGTTGCTGGACCTGGTAGATAGGACGGTCAGGTTCTTAGACATTCAAATCAAGGATGGCCTGCTTGAGGATGATGCGCAAGAAGATGAGGAATAACTCTTCATCTGCGAGCGATAAAAAAAGCCCCGCAAGGGGCTTTCTTTATTTACCTACCGTTTACCGCTTGGCGAAGCTGCTCACGGCTGCTATCCCTAGCATCCATAAGTTCCATGTTTCGCGGAAGATGTTCAGGCTTCAGACCACTCTTCTCGATGTCCGCCTTGTGCTCTTCTTGGAATGACCACCATTCGTCATACTTTCCAAGAAAAACTTCCAGCAGTTTGCCAATTTCAGGATATGTGGCCGTAATGGCATCGTACTGCTCTGCCGTATACAGAAAATCCCAATCAGGGATGTTGAGCTTTCTGGCAACGGCAGCAATTACTTGCGCCTTATACCAATCCACCATTGATTGATTCATTTGCATCTTATTATTCTCGTAGAGATTTACACTGGCGAAATTACCAGCTCGACTATCCTATCACTGGATTCGCGCGACTGTCGAAATTTAAATCAGCGGCCATCCCAATCGGGGTGCTCTTCCACTGCAACCTCGACCCCACGGTGAAGGTCCTTGATGGAAATATCGGTATCGCTCATTTCAAACTTGCCATCGATGACTTCAAAGTATAGCGACATCTCCACACTGAATTTCATCTTTAGGACTTCTTCACGGGTCACATCGTCAAAGGTGTAAGTGTGTCCACTCTCTTTGTCATAGCTCCCGTTGGCAAAATCTGGTCCTGAGACTTCAACTCTGTTCTTGACTGTCACATCGAAGGATACCTCGCAGACCTCATCATCAATGCCAACAATGCTGGGCTCAATCGGCCCTACTTCTAAGACTTCATGCGCGACAACCTCGGCATCTTCCCAAGTTGAGCTATTGTAGAAGTCAGCATCATTAATAATCTGCTTTATCTGCTCCTTCAGCTCAGCATCGTGCTCTGTGAAATAGTCCTTGATGAATTCTGCCTTCTCAGATTCATGGCTGTTGAGAACATCCAAAACTTTCTCTAATGCATCAACCTGAATGAAACCTTTGTTCTCTTCGCAAAACCGAATCAGATCTCCATCTTCCGATACCACATAGACCTCTTCCTTCTCTATGTGGTCCCGCACTGCCAACAGTGAAAAAGCATCAGGAAATTCTGTCTTCTTCTTTCCCTCTCCAAAAGGACCACGCCGATTGAAGTACAGTTCAAAAACTTCCTCTGTGCTTACCTTGGAGATGTCCAAGATGGTTGTTTTGGAATTGGCTAGGAAGTCATCTAAAGCCTTTTGTGCACCAGCATGGACGGTATCTTTTTCAAAGCGAGCGAAGAATCCCTTTATCACTTCATCCGTAGAAGTTTCAAGGATCTTGGCTTTTCTTCTGAACTGATTAATACTCCCCAGCCCATCATCAATGGCGGTATGGATCTTTTCTTGCACTTCTCGCAAGGTAATGGAGCTCATGAGGTGGATAAGCTCTTCCTCTTCGCAAGCTTTGGAGAACGCCTTCAGGATTTTGGATTCAAAGTCAAGATTCGCTTTAACGAAGGATTGGGTGTCGATGAAGACAAATTTGGTTCTAAGCGCCATCGTTCTAGTTCCTGTTGTATCCGTTATCGCGGGTCATCAATACCGTCTTCCAATGCTCTTCACGAGCTAGGATTTCTTCTTTCGTTGAGTGGATGTCAGCTATCTCAAGCAACGAGAACCTCAAGTCCGCTTGCCGTTTCAGAGAATCGAGTCCGAGCTCCTCTCTCAGTGCCACATTCCCACCGTGGCCATTCTTCGCATAGACGCACCATCGACCCCAAATTCCCTCAGCACCATCGGCTTTGCCCACATAGAGCTTATGAGTCCGTCTGTCCGAAATCAGGTAGATCCCTTTCACATTGGAGAGAGCCGTGCGCCAGGTCGGAATGTTGTCTCTTACGATGATGTCTAGTTGCCCCTTTGGCACATCCACGAGCTTATAGCCTGGAAAGTCCGCGATGCTGAGCTTACGGGGCAGGATATGACTCAACACCAAGCCAGGTGCCAAGGTTTCCCCGAGCAGGTAGCTATTGCGCTGGGTATAAGGGCTAGTGGCATACAGCCGTCCCACGAACTCTTCGCACGATTGGACCCGCTCTAGGTCATACATGAAGTGTTGCTTGGGCTTCTTCTCCAACACACAGCCCTTTACCCGGAACAACCCAACGAAGAGCCATGAGGTAGTGGTTCCAGCCTGCACAAATGACAGCACAAAGTCTCGCTTGAAATTGCGAGCTCCTTGCCAAGCTTGCCATTGGTCAAACTGCCCCTCAATAAAAACGTCTAGGGGATGCTCATGCTGATTGTATCTGGCGAAGTGGATCTTGCAATTCTCAGGTTTCAAAGAAGGTTCTTGAAGCTGCAACAGGTCAAAGACTTTCATGGTGAACTCAAGGGAAATTTGCGCGAGTTTACACCGCTTATCTAACAAAGTGCTGCCCGTCTTAATATCGTCTCCTATCTCTTGCTTTCTATGGAATCGGTTATATATTGTATATATACACACAACAAGGAGATTTTATGACAACAGTAAAGAACAAATTCAATGTAAAAAACGTAGCGAAGATAGTAATTCCATTCGCATTGGCGCAAGCTTTGGTTATGAGCTATTGGCATTTCAATGCCGAAGCAAAGATGAAGAAAGCGGAGGAATTAGCTCAGTTAAGGACACCTATCAAGAAATGATTTTCTCTCGTTTCCCTCCCTAGGAAACAAAGAAGGACTCCATCGGGAGTCTTTTCTTTTTGGTCTTTCTCGCCAGTTGTCTTTCAAACTCTCCTTTTGTCTCTATGCCTCTTGCCTTCTATGGGAAACCTGATAGATCTATTCCGTAGATTAGGAGAATATAAATGCACAGAGAAGACGATAGAGAGTTTGACTTTAGCAAGAGAATTCCAGCGCTAACTGAAACCCGTGGCGAGGCATTCTTGAGGTCATGTTCGAATGCCAAAGAGGAAGTTCAGTGTTTTTTGTATATTTTGGGTGAGGCTCTGTCTGAGAGCGGTCTAATAATAAGATCATTTCTGGCTACCGTAGCCGTTTGCGCAGTAGCTATGCTAGGCCAATGGTCAGTTGGTGTGATCGAGGAAGTGCAGTTAAAGGCACACCAACCTTCACCAAAATACACTGTAGAAGATGTCTTAGGACTTACCAACAGATTTACCGTTGAATATGCGCTAGGAATGGAGGAACTCAAGCATGATGAAAAATGATGCCTGTAGCGAAGTTTTTGACTTCAAAAAGCCTAAGCATCAGCCAGTTGTCCTAGGTGAGGACGTGATTTCCAATCTGCGCTTTGGGCTAATGATGCTGGCTTTTAGTCTTCTGATTGTAGGTTGCCTAATAGCCTATACAACGGTTGAACTTCACAGTAAAGCCGTAATTGCCCAGCAGCGATTCGTAGATAAGGTAAAGCTTGACCATCCCGAGATAGCACGCCAAGTGGAGAATGATATTTCATCTAACCAGTAGTCTATGATGTCTGCCTTTCTTCTGTGTTCTCTTGCTTTCTATGAAAGATTAGTTATAAGAATGATATGGAAACTAACAGGAGAAAAAAATGACATTCCAAGAAAGATTAGGTGCGTTGATAGCCACCATCAGAAAGCTCTCAGATTCATCCTATGAGCAATTTGCCTCCAACTTTTCTGAAAAAGATTTTTGGCATATTACCGCCAAAAGAGTTGTGTCCGCATGGCGTGCTGATGATCCTCAAGATATAGTAGAAGGTGCCTTCTATGATTGCGAAACTCATAGATCGATCTTAGATATTATCGAGCTACAAACTACAGGATTTCATCAGGTTCTTGGCAGAGAGGGGCTTTTCGATGACACCAAGCCGACAAAACACGAAACTGCATCTTTTGAATACGATCTGACATTGACACCCGATTCAATTCTAAGAAAATACACATCCAAGGTTTAGCAGTGGGAGGGGAGGTTTCCCCTCTTCGCTTTCCGAATAATGGACAACAAAAAGCCCTCACTTGGAGGGCTTCTTCTTTAGGTGTTGGAGTCAATCCAGATCCTTACCGCCTCTTCACATGCTTCATCGAACTTCATTTGAGCATCTGGTGAAAAGTCGCCTGACCGGATTTCAGGGAAACGACTTGCGATGATCGCCCAAAATTCCTCTTGAGCCTTTTCAATCGCAGCCGCGATTCGTTCATTGGTCATTTCAAGCCCTTTGCGGTGGGCAAGACAGCTTCATTGATCGCATCGTTCAGGAAGATATAGGTCGGATACTTGTCCGAGATGAGCTTGCGGTTCTCAGGGGTGTCCAGCATCTTGAAGACGGTGTAGCTCTGCTGGATGCCGTTTTCATCTTGATCGATGTTTTCAGGATCAAGACATAGCAGCTTCGTTTTCGCAGTCGTCTTCATCCGCTTGATGGATTCATAGTAATTGACCATCGTGGAGACGAAAGTGCAATCCCGTTCATACTTCTGGTCGGGATATTTTTCCGTTGCTACCCGCAGCAGTTCTTGATAGTCCGCATTGTCTTTGATGCGAAACATCACGGCTCCACCATCGCCATAGTCGGCAGCTTCACCAATCTTCTTGCCGTTGCGAAGAACGATGCATTCAAAGCCCGAGCCTTCATGCCCACGGGTCTTCTTCACACTAGCTACCGAGAATTCACCGCCAAACTTCAGCATCTGTTCAATCATCATCTCACCTATATAAGAGTGGTTAAGGTGATGAAAGAATAGCGTACTGCTTTCAATAAAGGTCAACAGTATTGATTGATTGTTGGTACCTCTTCGATAAACCCCATTTGCACTTCTTATTGTCAACGCATTGACAATTTTCATTTCTTCAATATAGTTATCTGCATAACATATAACTACAAAGAGATGATATGAATAAAAAGAACAAGGGGTACACCCTCACAGAATTGCTAATAGTGGTCGGCTCCATGACCGTTATTGCCATCACGGTATTTCAGCTTTATCAAACCGTCATGAACTCCTACCGGGTCGCAGAAGAAGCGCGCCGACTCAACAGAGTTCAACAATTAATTTTAGACACTGCAGGGGTAGTGGGTAGCTACGAAAACCTCACTACTGCAGATGTCATCGATTTGTCTAGAAGTGGGACGAATAGGCCAGCCGCTTTAGAGCCTCAGCAGTTCGACCCTTCAAATCCGAACCGAATCCTCAATGTTTGGAAGTTTGATGTCCGCATTGGACCTACTCCAAATGGAAGAGGATTCATCTTGACCGAAGAAGGTGTACCACCCGAGGCATGCTCTTCGTTCGTTCCAAAACTACAAAACACGACAGATCAAATTGATGTCAATGGCATCGTTGTTAAGCCATTGAGTGCAAACATCGATGTGGCAGCTATGTCTATAGCTTGCGGCAGCTCACAATTTAACAAGATAGATTTCCACATCTATAAGGGGTATTAAAACGCAGTAAATCAACAGTCACAATAACAAGGAGAAATGACTATGACTATGAAAAGGAAGTTCAATGTAAGCTTAATCGCTTTATCTTTAGCAGCAGCATTCCCAGCCTTCGCGGGACCAAACCAAGGCACAGGAAACGATCTCTGTCCGGTGGGAACACCTGACACTATCTATGGGGATACAAACACCTGTAATGCCAGCAATCCTGCAGACCAGCCTTCCATCGTTTTTGGGAACAACAACCGATTAGGAGGAACAGGCGGATTGGGCATCGCATTGCCCTCAAACTTTGTCTTTGGGGACTACAACCGAGCCGACAGTGGGATCGCAGTCGGTATCATGAACCAGGTCAGTAACCAAGGCTTGGCTATCGGATATGGGAACGTCTATGGCGGGACATACGGTGCCAGGTCCAACGGTGGGATAGCCATCATGAGCGGCAGCAACCGTGTAGCTCAACAAGGCGAGATCTACATGGGCTATGTGGACAATGCCTACTTGCCCTATGCCATGCCATCCACGTTCTCAGGCATCGCCTTAACCTCGCAAGGCGCCTATATCAATGGTGGCGGGGTTCAGATGAACCTTACCCCTACAGGCACCAACGGTGCTGGCGTGACGGCCGCGGTCCTTAATCTTCAGCAGGGCCAGGGCATCACTAGAGTCACTGGTGTAGCAGATCCCCAAGGCGACACAGACGCAGCCAACAAGCGCTATGTCGACCAGGTAGCAGCAGGAGGAGGGGCAGCAGATCCATTGGCGATTAAGTACAGCGATGCGACACGAGGCACTGTCACTCTCTCCAACACCCAAGTTAAAGGGGCGAGAGATGCGACTGACGACACCGATCTTGCCACCTGGGGCCAAACAAAGGGATATGCCCAAACCTACACCGATGGGCAAATTACGAGTGTCCGCAACTATGCTGACGGCATCACAAACACTGCCTATCAGAACTCTCGCAACTACACCGATAGTGTCGCTGTGACCACCTACAACCAGTCCAGAACTTACACGGACAATGCGATAGCGAATCTACCACCCGCCACAGGTGGCATCACCCAGGCCCAGCTAGATTCAGCGGTCAATAACGCAATCACTGTCTCTCAGAACTACACGAACACGAGTTCAGCGACAACATTGACCAATGCGAATGCCTACACTGACTATGCGATTTCAAATCTGCCTCCTGCAACGGGTGGAGGTGTCAGTCAAGGGTATGTTGATGCTGGTGATGCTGCTACCTTGGCCGCTAGCACTGCCTACACCGACACCAAGAGCCAACAGGCCAAGGATCAGGCAGTAGCAGAGAGCAAGACCTACACTGACCAAGTAGGCGCCAGCACTCTTCAAGCTGCGAATCAATTCACCACAGACGAGATAGCAAAGCTCAATCTCAACGGAGCTTCAGAAAACTATGTGCGCAGTGAAGTTGACCGTGGAGTGAAGCAGTCCAAGGACTACACCGATCAGAAGTTCAAGGAAGCCAAGAAATACAGCTACAGTGCCGCAGCACTTGGCATGGCTTCTTCTTCAGTCGTTTTCAATCCATTGGCAGCACGCCAATTCGGCATGGCAGCATCCACCGTCAATGGAAGACAAGCCATCGCTGCAGGTGCGGCATGGCAGGTAGGTAAGAGCAGCATCATCAATGTGAAGGCAGGCTTCGCGCCTGGTATGGGCGGCGCAGCCGTAGGTTTCACCTCAGCCTTCTAATCGTTTGCTACACACATGAAAAAGCCCCTATGCGGGGCTTCTTTCGTTCTGGTGGCTCATGGTGTGTAGTTGTATTTGCAAGAGGTGAATTCATCGCTGTAGACCCCTCCTGCCAAGCCGTCTGGTCTGATGTCAACACGAGTTGCCGTGAACGACACTTCCACATCTGGCAACTTCGTGTCGATAGGTTTGCCACTGCCTACTGTGAAGAGGAAAAGTTGCGGGTTGTCCCTGAACTTGTACGCGAATCTGAACTTGGTGATGTAAGAGCCGACACGCTCAATCTCACTCTTATCTGGATTTACTTCGATGTTCATCTCTTGCCCGAGATCCACCTCGGAGTAGATGAGCAAGTTCTTGTCTTTCTTGTAGATGAGGCGGCCAGGACCCGCTACTTTATTGCCTTTGCCGTCAAAACGCATGGCACAGCGAACATCATAGGTCTGAGCATGAACGGCTTGAACTCCAAGGAGAAGTGCCAAACCAAAGAGCAGTCTCTTCACATCATGCCTCATCAGTGAATTTGAATTCGATGGAATATTTCTTGAGAGTGAGTGTAGGGACCACCTTCGCAGCCGCTCTCGCTCTCTTGTCAAAGTCATGTGCCACGAGGATACCGCGCACCTGTCTGCCTTCTTCCTCAGCTTGAATGTCACCCATGTAGCCGAGTATCTGACCAATCGCCCGACTGTCTGCCGTGCCGGCCTTGAGTTCGACCACCACGAGGCTTGTCTCGTCTTCGCATGTGATGTCTATCAATCCTGAGCTCACAGCCCGCTCAGCACCGTCATCCACGATTCGCAGCTTGGGATCGAGCGATGTGATGCTCTTGCGAAGGGTGGCCTGCATGTCTCGTTCAAGGGAGAACCGCTGAACCTTCATGTCATCAAGAGCTTGCGGAATCTCATCGGCATCAGTCGTCTCATGGCTTGCTGCTTCGTCCGGTGCCTCAGTCAGAAATTTGGTGTAGCGAACTACCGCATTCTTGTAGGACTGCAAGTTATTGCGGATGTTGCCATCGATCTTGAGCTTGGATGGATTGGGCTTGTTGGATCGCTCATCGCTTGTGGAGTATTCCAAGCTTGCCACGACATCCTTAAGTGTGCCGTTTCTGAAATGGTCATCAAGATCACCATATGCCTCTTCCACTCGCTTCACACGATGAAGCTGAGCCGTCTGAGTGCCAGCAGCATATTTACGATCTTCTAGCCAAGCCGCATAGTTGCTTCTCATAGCATCCTCAAAAGACGAAAAAAAGGATGGGCAAAGCCATCCTCTTCAATACCGATCAGACCAGCTTGCGTTTGCCGCTTTCCACAAACTTCCATTCACCCAGGCCAGCGGGACGCAAAGGCACAAGAGGATCATCATTGATGTTCTTCTTCTGTTGCTCCACCTCAGCCTTATAGACCTTACGGCTAATCGTCTCAGGGGTCTGGATCGTATTGCCAAGGCGGCGCAATGCCAACAAATCGGCTTGCTTATCGATATCCAAAGATTCCACGAAGTCTTGAAGAGCTTTACCCTCAGGCGACTTATCAAGAAGCTCGTCTATCAGTTCTTGATTGTGATCGACAGGTCCATCATCTTCGTCATCTTTCTGACGAGCCTTCTCATAAGCCATGGAGAGTTTGATGTATTGGTTGTATTCGGATTGAGTGAGAAACAGCAAAGACATGGCAGTACCTTTCACATTCAGAGCAATCTGCCATTATACCCGAAACAGACCTTTACAAACAGATTTTTTCTCCTATATTGAATACATATAACCACTACAGGAGAAAAGCATGGATATAGATACACAAGATAAGATTGTGCTAACCAACAAAGATCTCGGAGCCATTTCCGTCTATCTGAATTTTTATGAGTCAGGGTGGGACTACATCCCTGAGGTTCATCACAACAAAATTGGTGATGAGATAGTGAAATATGCCGTAGAGCACTATGCGATAGAGAAAGACCAGCTTGTAGCTCAGATTAAAAGTGAGCTAGGGGCTAGTGAAGAAAAGGCTCACATTGCTGGAAAGTCCGACACTGAGATAGTTGAGTTTGCTCTTCATGGTTCCATACATCTAAGCGGTGACTACTTTGAGCTACAGACTGAAGGCGGCAAGAAGATGTATCTCAACACAGATCATCCTAACAAAGCCGAGAAGCTATTTGTCGAGCCACTTGTTGACTATCTAGCTAAGCATGAATCTTCAATGTTCCAAAAGCCTGAGAGTGTTGTGTTGCTCATGAGGCACTTAAGAACCGACCCAAAGGGCATAGATACTGTCCTTGCTCATGTGTCAGAGGAAATCAAGAGCCATGAAAATGTTCAACAGTTCGCAAAAGATGTTGGAGTGACAATCCCCTTTAAGCCAAAGGTTGAGCCTACAGAGAAGCATGTGCAGAAGACATCCGCAGTGAAGCCTAAAGTTAGATAAAAATTGCCCTCCTCGTGAGGGCTTTTTATTGTCTATGAGTTATTGCTTTTACTGAAATCTCAGTTATATGTAAAGTATATGTATGGGGGTTTCTATATGTCGATTGAATAAGGAATTGATAGATGTGGCAAAGGTGGCTAAACTAAAAAGGATGGATGTGAATAAGAAGAGTAGATTGAATGAACGGCTTGTGAATGCAGCAGGAAAAGGTGACCTGCACAAGGTAAAGCAACTTGTGGGACAAGGTGCTAATATTAATTTCCAAAAAGGATATGCGCTCATGCTAGCCGCTTCCAACGGACATCTCGAAGTGATTGACTATCTTGTTGAGCAGGGGGCTGATATTCATGCCAATGATGCCGACGCCCTACAAAGGGCTGCTTCCAACGGGCATGTTGCAGCGGTTGAGTTTCTCGTGGGAAAAGGTGTGGATATTCGTGTGCGTGATCACCTAGCTGTTAAATTGAGTGCATCGGAAGGACATGTTTCCGTGGTGGAATTCTTGATTGACAAAGGGAGCCAAATTGAAGTCGCAAAACGGCATGGTACAGATGCAGTCAAAGACTTCTGCAAAGCTTACCAGCTACAGAAGATGTTAAGTCAAAAACTCGAATCCCATGCTCCTAACAAATCTAAGTCGCCCAAGCTAAAGATATGAATATGCCCTCCTAGTGAGGGCTCTATTATTGTCTATGAGCTATTGGTTTTACTGAAATTTCAGTTATATGTAATGTATATATACGGAGGCATGAATGGGAAAATTACATGAACAGCTAATAGATGCGGTGGTGGTCGGAAACTTGGAGGAGGTGAGACGGCTTGTTGATAAAGGTGCTGACATCCATAAAGGAGATGAAAATGCTCTAAGACGGGCTGCTATGGAAGGTCAATTAGAAGTTGTTAAATATCTCGTTGAAAAAGGGGCTGATGTCCATTCAAAGGAAGAATTCGCACTGAGATGCGCTGCTCAGGAAGGACACTTGGAAGTTGTAAAGTATTTAGTCGAGCAAGGTGCTGATATCCATGCTCAAGATGATTATGCTCTACGATGGGCTGCTCGTAATGGACATATAGATGTTGTCGAATTCTTGATAGAAAAAGGGCGCCCAATTGAAGTCGCAAAACGGCATGGTACAGATGCTGTTAAAGACTTCTGCAAAGCATATGAACTTAGAAAAATGCTTGATAATAAACTTCAGTCACCTCCTCCAACAAAGATAAGCAAAACGAAATTGAAAATTTGAACATGCCCTACTCGTGAGGGCTTTTTCACGCGTTGCTACTCACTCAATCGCCGTTAGGCTTCTTTCTCCGAAGGCAACTCCCGCAGGGGCTCTCCCTACGGGAGGTCGGCTAAGGTGTAGCATTTGTCTCAGGTCTCGACCAGGCGCAGCTATCGTCCCATCGGGACAATGCCGAAGGCAACCTCTTAAAACCCTAGCCCCACGGCGTTTGAGTGAGAAAAGAGGGTATATAAAAAATTGCCTTCTATCTTAATGTCTACCTTCTGTCTTCTTCTCTCTTGTTTTTTACGAATATTCATCTATAACTAAAGTATGGAAAACAAAAAGGAGATAGCCATGACAGAGCAAGATGCAAAGTATTTCAATAAGCTAAATTCACTTAAAAGCACTGTCTTTAATGAGTTGGTTGCTTCCTACCGATTTAACAATTATGAAGGTGACGATGATTTTTTTATGGATAATCTGAATAGACACTTCAATGAAATTGTTTATCCCTACACAAAGAGCTTTGTGAGAGATTTCGCAAAACGAAATCCTGACCTGTTTGGAAAGTTTAGTCGTGATTGGTACGACATTAATACCTTGCCTGAAGACGAGCAGCCAGTACGACTTCTTGACTTCTACCTAAATGGTTATGCATGGAGTGAGTTTGGTGAAATAGTCAGGGTCGCCAAGAGCGATTAAACGAATGTGCCTAGATAAGACCCTCCTAGTGAGGGCTTTTCTTTTTTCTTGATCTTCACCCATGCTCTTATCACTCAAGCGCCGTGAAGGCTTCTTTCTCCGAAAGCAGCTTCCTGCGGAGCTCCCTACGGGCCCAGCTAAGGTCAGGACTTTGGCTCATGTCTACGACCAGGCGCAGCTATCGTCCCATAGGGACAAAGCCGACAGGCGCACTCCTAAAACCCAAGCCCCACGGCGATTGAGTCTAAAAGAGGGATGATCAAACAATTACCTCTTATCTTAATGTCTACCTTCTGTCGTCATATCTCTTGTCTTTTATGAAAATTCATCTATAACTAAAGTATGGAATATAAAAAAGGAGACAGCCATGACAGACCCAAAAAATACAAACTACGCTAAAATCAAAGTATTGGGCTTTGATGTTGAGTTGAGAAATGGACATTCTGGTTTCGCTAGAGCATATTTAACAAAGGCAGGAAAGCGAACTGGTCAGTTCACGGATTTCAGGGACAATAATCAAAGCATTGATAAGAAAGATCCCGCCACTTGCCGAAAGGGCAGCCACTTGGACTTCGCGTTGGCTGAACTTGTTGAGATGATAAAAGCCAGGAAATGAGGTTTTGCAGTAGAAGGGGAGTATCCCCTCTTCATATCCGAATAAAGATGCTCCCGTCATCTCTGAGGGAGTTCTTGTCTGTTGACCTTTTGCCGATCTCCACTATAAATATCTAAAACAGGAGATTGTATGGATGCAAAGACACAGATCGGACAAGATAAAGATTTTCAGATAGCGCTACAGCATCGCGCTTTTATGAATGTGATGACTTCATCAGCGTACACAGCGCCACTATCCTTCTATGAGATAGTGCTCAGCGAGAGACTTTGGAACTGCGCTCAGATTGACACATTTGATGGATTCGCGGATTTGGATGAAGAAGGAATGACTGACGGAGACATAGCTCGTCTCCTACAAAAGCTTGTCTTCCTTGACTTCTTGCGCGACTGCCAACAAAAGAACGATTTCACTCAACTGAAGGTCTTCCTCATTGTCTGAGGACGAAAAAAAGCCCTCCTAGGAGGGCAGACGGTTCAGTGATTAGGATTCGGCAAGATGGCGCAGATACTTTTGATGCTCCCCATATTGGGCCGCCTTTCCATATTCACTCACTCCGTAAAAAATCGCCTCTTCCAATTCCCTTTGAATGACGATTTCTCTCAAATAGGCAGGCATCTCAATTAGACCCTGCTCATGGGCACCATAGAGCACCGACAGATTCAAGAAGAAATATTCTGGTTGCTCTTTAACCGCCTTGAGCATCTGACCTAAAGATCTCCCGAGTTTCGGCACATCGGAGTACGTTCCATCTCGGTATTCAATAGTAAGTGGAAGTGATTGGGACTTTGGCGGCAGGAAGAAATTGTTTGCTCTCACAATTGTATTCCGCTTCTCAAAGTCAGGAATGCGATGTGCCTCAGCGGGGATTACTATGTCCGCAGCTTCCAAAGAGCCCCCGATCTCATAGGCCACGGTGAATTTCTTCAGTTCGACAACAGGGTGGCGAACGACTTTCTTTGCGTTTAGGCCGATGGCACGAATGATGTTCTTTAATCGCGGTTCATGGAGTTCGTGTGCCAACATTCCCTTAACAATCGTCAGTTGATTTACCGCCCCATAGCTCTTGACCAACTTCGTGATATCCACGATTTGGTTTTGGCCTGAGTCGTGAATCATGATGGCCGCGCCCTCACATTCATAGATGGTGACGATGCAGTTTTCAACACCCGTAGTGAAGAAACCTTTGGCTTTGTCCGAGCCAACTTCAATGACACCCGCCCCGTCTTGGCATATCTCAACCAGTCCATCGAAACTCAGCATGCTCCACCTTCGATATCTGTATAAGAAAAAAGCCCCACGGAGGGGCTTTTGTTTGGCTATTCTTTAGTCCTTAGCGCGGGTCATCGATGAAAGTCGGAAAACCTTGCGCATCGTAGCGCGGATCGTTCTCAGGCGGGTCTTCATACTTGTCTACTTGCTTGTAGAAGTCATTCCGCTCAGAACGGTTGCAAAGCCGATAGGACGCTTCAGCTTGCAATTTCTCCACTTCAAAAGTCTCGTCATCGAAAGTCTTGAAGACATACGCATGTTGTCCCAAGTCTTTGCTGACGATATCAATTACTTGGAAATACAGCCCTGGAGCTCCACCGTTCATCACTACATCACCAATGTTGAACTTAAACGGAGTCGGCATATAAAACCTCATTCACTTCTTGGCTACAAACTGGATTGTGGGGTAGCCGTCTAATAGGTTGGTTGTCGGGTCAGATGACCACTTTGCTCGATCTCCTTGGAAAAAGGAGGGTTCACAGCAAAGGCAGCAATACAGCACTGCCACGGACAAACTTGGATTCGTCTCCTAAGGGTTAGGCATTCGGTTGAACTTCCATCTGGCAGGTGATCAGACTGCCGCTAGCCGTGCGAGAAAACTCCTGAAACACAAACGGGGGAGTCATGCTACCGGAGAGTAGCTCGTCCGTCCACAGGATTTTGTCGGTTGATTATTTGCTGGGCTACCCAAAGCCCCCTTTGCGCTAGACTTGCGCAGCCCACATCACAAGTCCGCCACACAAGGATGGCCATGTCGCCCAAATCAACGGCTCTTTGCCTGTTTCTCATCGGTGCCACCGTTACGGCGGATGCTCAAGCCGCCACCGGCAGCAATCCCCAAGGTGTCATTCTCATCCTCAGCCTGGTCGCGGCCGCTATCTGGATGGTCATCGTCGCAGTCAAGCGAAGCCACCTTGATAAGGGATCGAACGAGCTCAAGGTACAGATGGAGAAGTTGCTTGCCGACAGAACGGATTTCGTGACCTCCCACAGCACCTACAGCTTGACGGGCAAGTCCCTGCTTGCCATCGATGAGAGCAATTTCCAACTGACCATGTACTTCGTGCAGGGGACGAGCGTCATGGTTCGCACCGTGCCTATCAGTTTTATCCTGAGCCACCAGGTACTCGTGAACCAAGCACATTCGTCCATCGGCTTAGGAACCGCTGTGATTGGCGACTCATCGATCTTGGGGGTAGGTAAGGGGTTCGCCTTTACCGACGTGCACGAAGTCACCCTACAGTTGATGCTCAATAGCACGGAAAATCCGCTTCTCAACTACAGCTTCCTAAGCAGTGCTGCTCACGGGAAGTTCGATGAGAAGAGCAAATATGTGAAGTATGCTCTTGAAGAGGCTTCCCGCATCAATGCTATCTTGGAGGTGCTGATCCACCGTCAGAAAACACAGGTAGATACTGCTCCTGCACAAGATACCGAGCGAGAAATCGAGGTTATCCGCTTGAACTCGGAATTCGAGCTCAAAAAGATTGATGCGGAAGAGCGACAGCACATGGAAACCCTAGATGCCGACCACAAGCGCAACATGAGGGTTCTCCAAGCCAACCATCTACCGGATGTGGAGAAAGCAGCGGAGATTCGTCTCGCTGAAGCGGAGTACCAACAGACCGTAGCTAGGATCGATGCTGATTTTGCCTCGGAGAGCGAGAGCATTGAGAAGTGGTATCAAGACGCCTCAGCACGGCTCACTGCGACAAGATAAGGATTGGTGCTTCTGTTAAGACAGCCCTCTGAGTGAGGGCTTTTTCTTATCTATCTACTGCGGCACCGTAAAGGTGTCAAACACCACAACGGCATAGCGGTAGCAGGCCAGCACGAATGCCTCATCGAGAGACACCAGCGGCTTGAAATTCTCTACCGTCACCGTGCCATCGTCCGCCAGGTCTGAGACATCCACAGCGCCGAATGGCGAGAAGAGCTCACCCGCGAGCTGCCCCACCTGGTCGACCTTCCCATGGTTCTCTGGATTCGCTATCTCATCACACAGGCCGCTGTCAAAGCTGATAGTGAGGCTCTGATGTAGGACAGTCTTGCCATCCACTGCCACGATATGCGACTCCATCGCGCTCAAGCCCAGCTTCTGAGAGATCGCCAGTTCATGGCTATAGGCCGAACTACTTCCATCGCCTGAAGGACTTTTGACAAATTCCGTCCTTCGCAAAAGCTCATCCACGAATGTCATTTTCAACACCAAAAGAGAAGGAATCAGCATCCTATCAAGCTACAGAACCCCCGTCTATCTGCACTGATGTCCACTAGGAAATAGCCTCTTGCTTTCTTTGATTTCTCTAATATAACTAGAAGATAAACAGGAGAAATTATGAAAGAACAAGAATTAGAGAATAAAGTGATAAGCGGTGGTGTGGAACTAACCTTGCCTCGAAATATGAAGCTAGAAGACTTTGAACGCTTGTATCCCGCAACAATAGAATTCCAGCATGTAGTCAACATCAATCTACGCAATCCTGAGGGCAGACTTGAACGCCTTGATGAACTCGCCAGAGTTGGAGGCGACACAGCAGTTCACTATATGCTTGCTTCCGCTGCAAGTTCTGGTTGGGGCAATGTTGTTGATCATGTTATGAAGAACTATTCAATACCCTATCAGCAAAGCAATAATGCGATGCAGTTAGCGGCAGGATTAGGTCATACACAAGTCGTTAAGGCTTTTCTTGAGCATCGTATACCCTTCGGCGGAACGGTGCTGGCAGTAGCCGCTAGCCAAGGGCAACTAGAAGTGGTCGAGCAACTTCTTGAGCATGGAGCATCGCCCGCAGCAGGAATTAATGCTGCAGCCATGTCAGGGCAGATAGAAGTAGTGGAAACACTCTTGAAAGCAGGGGCAAGTATTGATGCCGCCATGGAACGAGGAAGCGAAACAACAAAAGACTTCTGCAAAGCATATCGCTTGAGAGAGCAGCTTAATCAGATGTCAGAGAAAACGCAGGTAAGCAAAAAGCCAACTGTTAGAAAAATATGAAGTAAATATGCCCTCCTAGTGAGGGCTTTTTCTCGCGTTGCTACTCACTCAATCGCCGTTAGGCTTGTTTCTTCGAAAGCAACTTCCTGCGGAGCTCCCTACGGGTCCAGCTTACGCAAGTCAACTTGCCATTTGTCGTCTAGTCTACCTTCTGTCTTCTTATCTCTTGCTTTTTATGGATATTCATCTATAACTAAAGTATGTAAATGACAGCAGGAGAATGCTATGAAGACACAAAAGGACTTTCTAAGAGAGTTTATCATCACCCACGAGAATAACCATCATCGCCCGTATGGAGATGTTGGGCACCAAATCGGAACCGAAGTCTTGTTCTACTCAAAGAGGCGTGACTCCTTTTTTATTAAGTTCAAGAAAAGCTATAACGACTTCTTGTATATCGATATTGACGAGAACTTTGCTTACCTCAAGAGCAGAATGTATAACAAAGAGACTGGAAGGCATGACGTGGAGACTTTTCCAGATAAGCTCACTGAAACAGACCGCGAATTACTACACGGAATAATTTCCCCCTTCCACGCCTCCTTTTTAAACTACAAGCTTCAATATACACTTGAAGCTGACAAGCCAGAGCATAAACACAAGGTGCGCAAGATATGAGACAAGATAAATGGGCACTTAGATACTACGATGAGATTGTTGAAGCATGCCGTTATTCCAATTATTGGAACACTTACTACATGTCTGAGTCTGAACGACTTGCCTACACAAAAAAGGCCGTTTTTGATAGGGCATATAGCTCTTTGTGTTGGGAGCTAATCAATCACGAGGCTGAGTCTCTGGTCAAGGCAATGAGAGATGAGTATCAAAGTTGGGACAAAGAGCAGACAGTTGATCTCATCACGAGGTTGAAGCCGTTCACATTCTTCCGTAGCACTCTTAGATAGACCTGCTACTCACTCAGTCGCCGTGGCTCTCTTTAACAGCAACGTCCTGCGGAGCTTCCTACGGGTCTAGCTTATGCAATTAATCTTGCCTCTTATCTTAATGTCTACCTCCTGTCTAGATATCTCTTGTCGTTTACGAATTTTCTCCTATAACTAAAGTATGGACACACACAATAGGAGAAAAGCCATGGCAACAATAAAAAACTTAACCCCACACGACATCACAATCTTCAATGCAAATAATGAGCCAATAGTCTATCCAAGATCCGGGCACATCGCTCGTGTAGCAGTGACTCGCAAGAAAGTCAGTGAAGTGAATGGAACGGATGTGTTCACCACCACATATGGCGACATAGAGATAGGCGAAGGTTTTGTGAATGATGCGGAGACGATTTACATCGTGTCAGCGATGGTGAAATCCCATCCCAATTGCCCTAGTAACTTCTATGGCTTAGGCGACCAAGTTAGAGATGCTGATGGAAAACCAATCGGGGCAAAAGGCTTAGTAGCCTAAAAAATGCCTCGTAGAGCAGATAACAATAAAACCCTCAATAAGAGGGTTTTTCTCTTTATTCACTCAATCGCCGTTAGGCTCTCTTCTTCGAAGGCAACCCCCGCAGGGGCGCTCCCTATGGGAGGACAGCTAAGGTCACGATTTTTGGCTCGTGTCTCCGACCAGGCGCAGCTATCGCCCGTAGGGACCTGCCGATAGGCATATCTTCAAAAACCAAGCCCCACGGCGTTTGAGTAGGTAGGTCTGCCAAAAAGCATTCCCTCTTAAAACCATCCATCCAATAGTTCACCTCTCGTCGCCTAATCTCTTGTGTTTTACGAAGGTTCTTATATAACTAGATTATGGAACACAAAAAGGAGAATGCCATGAATATATACGAAGAACTTGAAGCTATCAATTTTGCGAACTATGAAAAATTCGATAACCATGTCAGCGATATAACGAAAATATTTGACAGGTATGATCGCAAAACCTTGTTCGAGTTGTATAGCGGAACAATGGATATATTAGTGGGCAATTTGGAATGTCACATGACTCCGAGTGACAAGAGTTATTATTTGGCAGAGTTGTTGAAAAAATACTTGCGCGAAAATATATCCAACAAAAAAGTCGAAAGTGAATTCTCACATTACATCTGAGTTCAATGAGTTTTTGATTAAGCCCTCACTTGGAGGGCTTTTCTTTATCCACTTATCTTGTGGTCTACCTTCTGTCTTCTCATCTCTTGCTTTTTATGAATATTC
>MCNF01000065.1_pt1 | contig 43540 bp, 42 predicted proteins | sample 778221 | NCBI WGS metagenome assembly MCNF01 (sample SAMN04296814, study PRJNA304217) | bioreactor metagenome | isolation source: arboretum soil enriched with benzalkonium chloride | place: Turkey | reverse complement strand
TTTGAGCGCCGCCAGAACCGCAAGCGCTCACCGCCAGCGCGCACCCGGCGGTCAGCAATAGCGCCCGCCCTGCACGCATGAACCCATTCCCCAGTATTGACGCCATCATGCTCCCTCGGGAAAACAGCAGGCTGGACACGGCCGCCTGGCAGCAAAAAAAGCGTGTCAGCGGGACGCGCCGCGCAAGGCCTGCCGCCGCTGCTCGAAGAGGCAGATTGCAGCTGCGGCGCCCACATTGAGCGATTCCACCGCCGCCATGTCGTGCGGTATGCGCACTCTGAGGCGCGCGGCGCCAAGCAGCTCCGCGGCCACGCCCTGGCCTTCGTGGCCGAACACCCAGGCGCAGCGTTGCGGCAGCACGCCTTCGTACAGGTCGCGCGCGCCATCCAGCGCGGTCGCCACCAACGGCACCTGCAGCCTGGGCAGCAAGGCGGCCAGATCGACATGTTCGTGGATGGCGAGGGCGAAATGGGCGCCCTGGCCGCTGCGCAGCACTTTGGGAGACCAGGCCGCGGCCGTGCCCGTGGCCAGGAAGACGCGCTTCACGCCCGCCGCCGCACAGGTGCGCAGCAGCGTGCCGACATTGCCGGGATCCTGGATGCGATCGAACAGCACGCAGTTCTCGTCCACGGCTTGCGGCAACTCCAGGATCGGAGGAGTCACCAGAAACGCCACGCCCTGCCCGCTTTCGACGGCCGCCAGGGACTGCATCAGCCGCGCGTCCAGGGCCAGGCAGTCGCGCTCCGGCACGGCCGCCGCCAGTGCCGCGATGTCGGGCTGGGACAAGCGCTCCACGTCGAAAATCGCCTGATCGGGCGCGCCGTGGTGCTGCAGCCAGGCCTGGCACAGGTGCACGCCGTCCAGCAGCACCGGCGCGCCGCGCTTGCCCGCCGTGCCGGCCAGCTTGACCAGCGCCTTGACCGCGGGATTGTCGCGAGAACTGATGTGCTTCATGAATTCAGGCCGAAGGCCTTGATGGGTGCGAAGCTGCGCCGGTGCTCGGCGCAGGGGCCGTGCTCGCGCAGCATCTCCAGATGCAGCGGCGTGCCATAGCCCTTGTGCTGGTCGAAGGCGTATTGGGGATACAGCGCATGCAGGCGCAGCAGGTCCGCGTCGCGCGCCGTCTTGGCGAGGATGGAGGCCGCGGAAATCGCGGGCACCAGGGCATCGCCCTTGATGACGGTCTGCACCGTGCAGCCGAGCTTGGGAGCCTGATTGCCGTCCACCAGCGCCAGCTGCGGCATGGTGGACAGGCCCTGCACCGCGCGCTGCATCGCCAGCATCGTGGCGCGCAGGATGTTCATGCTGTCGATCTCGGCCACGCTGGCGCTGGCGATGCACCAGGCCAGCGCGAATTCCTGGATTTCGAGCGCCAGCGCCTCGCGCGTGGCGGCCTTGAGTACCTTGGAATCCGCCAGGCCGCCTATGGGCCGGGCCGGGTCCAGGATGACGGCCGCAGCGTAGACGGCGCCCGCCAGCGGGCCGCGGCCCGCCTCGTCCACGCCCGCCGTGACCATGGCAGGCTGCTCGGGAGCCACGAACAGGTCAGGCTGCTCCACCGGCCACCTCCAGGATCGCCTGTGCGGCCAACGCGGGCGTATCGCGCAGCAGTTCCTGATGCAGGGCGGTAAAGCGGGCCTCGATGCGCGCCCTGCCCGCGTCGTCGGTCAGCGACGTCCAGGTCGCCTCGGCAAGTTTCTCGGGGGTCGCATCGTCCTGCAGCAGTTCCGGCACGGCGAAATCGCGCAGCAGCACGTTCGGCAAGCCCACCCAGGGCAGATACGGGCGCTGCTGGCCGGACTTCCAGGCCATGATGCGGCGCATCCAGGGCGACAGCACGTAGGAAATGACCATGGGCCGCTTGTACAGCGCCGTTTCCAGCGTGGCGGTACCGCTGGCCACCAGCACGGCCGTGGCCGCCTCCATGACCGACCAGGCCACGGGCGCCTGGCGTTCTCCGCCCTCGCCGTGCAGATCATTCGCGGTGACGCAGCGCAGCCCCGGCACCGGATACTGGGCCAGGATGGCCTGGAACTCCGCGCGCCGCTGGTCGTTGACCATGGGAACGACGCATTGCAGGGCCGGATCCTTCTTCTGCAGTATCTGCGCGGCTTGCAGGAAGCGCGGCGCCAGCAGACGGATTTCGGAGGAACGGCTGCCCGGCAGGATCGCCAGCACGCGCGCATCCTGGTCCATGCCCAGGCGCTCGCGCGCCGCGGCGCGGTCCGGCTGCATGGGCACGGCGCCGGCCAGCGGATGGCCCACGTACGTGACGGGTATGCCTTCCTTGCGGTAGATCTCTTCCTCGAACGGGAACAGCACCAGCATGTGCGACACGGATTCGCGGATCTTGTGGATGCGCTCGTAGCGCCAGGCCCAGATCGACGGCCCGACGAAATGCACCGTGGGCGTGCCCGCCTGGCGCAGCTGATGCTCCAGCCGCAGGTTGAAGTCTGGCGCGTCGATGCCGACGAAGACCGCGGGCGGCTCCGCCAGCCAGCGTTGCTTCACGTCGCGATAGGTGCCGAGCAGGCTGGGCAGGCGCTTAAGCGCGTCGACATAGCCGAACACCGTCAAGGCGTGCATGGGATGCCAGGTGTCGAAATCGCGGGCCTGCATCTGCGGCCCTCCGATACCCTCGCAGCGAACGCCGGCGTCGCGCGCTTGCAGACCGGCAATGATGCGCCCGGCCAGCAGGTCGCCCGAAGGCTCGCCGGCCACCATGCCGATCCGAGTGCTCATGGGCGGATGATGCCGCGGCTCGCGACGTCCAGGAAGTCGAGCAAGGTCTGCAGATGCGGGGCCACTTCGGGCTCCGCCTGCTGGCGGGCGCGCAGCTCGGCTCGCGCGGCGTCCAGGGACAGCCCGCGCCGATAGATGATCTTGTAGGCGTCACGCAGCGCCGCGATGTCGGCGGGTGTAAAGCCGCGGCGCTTGAGGCCTTCGGCGTTGATGCCCACCGGACGGCAGGGGTTGCCCGCGGCCAGCACGAACGGCGGCGTGTCCTGCATGAGGGAGCTGTTGCCGCCCGTCATGCTGTGCACGCCGATGCGCGAAAACTGGTGCACGCCGGTCAGGCCGCCCACGATGGCCCAATCGCCGACGTGGACGTGGCCGCCAAGCTGCACCGAGTTGGCCAGGATGGTGTGGCTGCCGATGTGGCAATCATGCGCGACGTGCACGTACGCCATGATCCAGTTGTCGTCGGCAATGGTCGTGACCCCGCCGTCCTGCACGGTGCCCGTGTTGAGCGTGACGAACTCCCGGAACGTATTGCCGTCGCCGATTTCCAGGCGAGTAGGCTCGCCCTGGTACTTCTTGTCCTGCGGCATGCCGCCCACCGAACAATAGCGGTAGAAGCGGTTGTCGCGCCCGATGGTCGTCACCCCGTCCACCATGCAGTACGGGCCGATCTCGGTACCCGCGCCGATGGTCACATCGGGACCGATGGTCGCGAACGGACCCACGACGACGGTCGGGTCGAGCTTTGCCGCCGGATCAACCACGGCGGTGGGGTGAATGTTTCCTGCCATTTACTCTTCCAGGCTGCGAATCGCGCACATCAGCTTGGCCGAGGCGACTTCCTGGCCGTCCACTGTCGCGCGCGCTTGGTACTTACAGATGCTGCGGCTCAGGCGTTCGGCTTCGACCTCGATGCGCAGCTGGTCGCCCGGCACCACGGGGCGGCGGAAACGCGCGCCGTCGATGCCGACCAGGTAATACGCGGTCTTGGAACCTTCGCACTTCAGGCCGCCGTTCTCGTCGGTGAACGAGAACAGGGCGGAGGCCTGAGCCATGGCTTCCACGATGAGCACGCCCGGCATCACCGGGTGGTGCGGGAAATGGCCGTTGAAAAACGGTTCATTGATCGAGACGTTCTTGATGGCCACGATGGACTTGCCAGGCACCATTTCGACGACGCGGTCAATCAGCAGCATCGGGTAACGATGCGGCAGCCTCTCCATGATCCCCTTGATGTCGAGTTCCATTTTTCTATGCTTTCCTGCGAAGTAAAGTAATTGTGCGGCGCGGACGCGCCAGGGGCGGCAGTGCGCCGTCCTAGTCTTTTTCCAGCGTCCGCACGCGCCGGCGCAATTGCGCCAACTGTTGTATCACGGCGGCGTTGCGCTGCCATTCGCCATGCTCCGCATACGGGAAGACCCCGGTATAGCGGCCAGGCTTCGAAATGCTGGAGGTCACCGCGGTGCCGCCGGAAACATGCACATCGTCGCCCAGCGTGAGGTGGCCGGACAGCATGGCCGCACCGCCTATGGTGCAGCGCTCGCCGATGGTGGTCGAGCCGGCCACGCCGACGCAGGCCGCAATCGCGGTATGCGCGCCGATGCGGCAGTTGTGCGCGACCATGATCTGGTTGTCCAGCTTCACGCCGTCGGCCAGAACGGTGTCTTCCAGCGCGCCGCGGTCGACGGTGGTGTTGGCGCCGATTTCGACGTCGTCACCGACAGTCACGCCGCCGAGCTGGGGAATCTTGCCCCAGGCGCCCTTGCCCAGCGTGGGATCGGGCGCGAAGCCGAAACCATCCGCGCCCAGCACGGCGCCGCTATGGATGATCGCGCGCGCACCGATCTTGACCCCGTCATACAGGGTGACGTGGGCGTACAAGCGGCTGCCGGGCCCGACGGACGAGCCTGCGCCTACGACGCAGCCGGGTCCGAGCACCGTATCGCGGCCGATGCGGGCGCCGGATTCGACGACGCAATTCGGGCCGATACGCACGCCCTCTTCGATGATGGCGTCAGCGGCGACTACCGCGGAAGGATGCGTGGACGCGGGCAGCGCGGGACGCCTGGCGGCGTCGAACCATTGCGCCACGCGGGCATAAAGCAGATAGGGATGCTGACAGACGACCAGCGCGAACGGCGGCCGGGCATTGCCTTCCGTTTCCAGAGCCTGGGCCACGTCGGGCGAGACGATGACCGCCCCTGCCTGAGTGGCGCCTAGCTGGCTCTGGTAGCGGGGGTTGGCCAGGAAAGCGATTTCCTGCCGACCCGCCGATGACAGGGTTCCAATGCCGCAGACCCGCATGGGGTCCGCGCCGGGAACCGCGCTGATACGCCAGTCCATTCCCTGGGTGTTGGCGGCGCTCAACAGTGTTTCCAGCGTTGGCGCGCGGGCAAGATCCAGTAAAACCGGCATGGCGTGACGGGTGCTGCTTACTTGCCCAGGCTCTGGATCACCTTGTCGGTGATGTCGATGCGCGGGTTGACCGTCACGGCGTCCTGAATGATCAGGTCGTAGTTTTCCTGTTCGGCGATACGCTTGATGGCATCATTGGCCTTCGTCACGATGCCCGAAAACTCTTCGTTGCGGCGGCGGTTGAAGTCTTCCTGGAACTCGCGGCGCTTGCGCTGCAGGTCGGTATCCAGGTTGGACAGTTCGCGCTGGCGCTTGACGCGATCCGACTCCGACAGGACGGGCGCGTCCTTGTCGAACTTCTCGGCTTGCGAACGCAGGCTGTTGTTCAGGCGCTGGAGTTCATCGTCGCGCTTCTTGAATTCGGCTTCGATCTTGCTCTGTGCCGCCTTGGCCGGGCTCGACTCGCGCAGGATCCGCTCGGTATTGACGAAACCGATCTTCGTGCCTTGAGCCTGCGCGGGAATCGCGGCAGCCGAACCGAGTATGAGCGCACCTACCAGGGCAATGGAGCCGCCCAGTTTGCCGCGGCGCTTCGCGCGCAGCGAATTCGAGGTTTTAAGTGCGGAATCAGACATCATGAAAATCTCACCTTCCAGTAAGGCAAAGCCAAAGTGTGTATTGTGCCACTAAACAGCAAGGGAGCCGGCCGTGTGCCCCTCTCCCTTGTTTTCAAGCGTAACGGCGTGCTTAGAAACCGGTCCCGATCTGGAACTGGAAGCTTTGCTTGTCGTCGCCCGGCTTCGAATTGAGCGGTCGGGCATAGGACAGCTGCAGCGGTCCCATCGGCGACTGCCACGACAGGCCGATACCGGCCGAGAACCTCCAACCGCAAGGATCCTCGACCTCGCTGCCGGGCTTGCCGTTGGTGCAGCTCAGGCCGCTGCCCGCCGAAACCTGGCCCGCGTCCGAGAAAATGAACCAACGCAGGGTACGGTCCTTCGAAGCCCCCGGGAACGGCAGGTAGAGCTGCGCGTTGGCCACGATGCGCCGCGTGCCGCCCAGGTAGTCGCCCGTCTTCGAGTCGCGCGGGCCCAAGGATGAGCCCTCGTAGCCGCGTACCGTGCCGATACCGCCGGCGTAGACGTTCTTGATGACCGGGTAGTCCTTGCCGCCGTAGCTCTGGCCCCAATCCACCATGCCGTTCAAGGCCAGGGTGTAGGAGCCGCCCAGCGGCACGAAGTACTGTTGCTGGGCCGTCAGCATCGTGTACTGCAGGTCGATGGTCGACAGGTCCGCCTTCAGGCGGGTGTACCCGCCCTTGGTGGGAGCCAGGGCGCTGTCGCGCGTGTCCTTGGTCCAGCCAGTGGTGAAGATCACCGAGTTGGTCGCATCGCCGTAGTCCCTGACGAACTTCTCGTAGGCAGCCGGCGAGTTGCTGAACAGATCGATCTGGTTGCGCTCGAAGTTCGCGCCCAGCATGATCCGGTCGTACTCGGAGATAGGCACGCCGAAGTTCATGCCCAGGCCCATGGCCTTGACGCGGTAGTCGCCGTCGTTGTTGTTCCAGGGTTCGGTCACGCGATAGTAGGCGGACGTGGTGCGGCTGATGCCGTCCTTGGTCCAGTACGGATCGGTGTGCGACAGCACCACGGCGCGGTTGGTCTTGCTGGTGTTCAGCTGCAGGGTCAGGTTGGTGCCGCTGCCGAAGACGTTGTCTTCGCTGATGCCGGCCGACAGAATGGCCTTTTCGGACGAACCGTAACCCACGCCCAGGTTGATCATGCCGGTGGGCTTTTCCTTGACGTCCACGTTGACGTCGACCTGGTCGGGAGAGCCCGGAACCGGATCGGTCTTGACGTTGACGTCGCTGAAATAACCCAGGCGGTCGACGCGGTCGCGCGAGGTCTTGATGTCCTTGGCGTCGTACCAGGCCGCTTCCTGCTGGCGCATTTCGCGGCGCACGACCTCGTCGCGCGTGCGGGTATTGCCGCCGATCTGGATGCGGCGCACGTACACGCGGCGGCTGGGGTCGACGTAGAACGTCAGGTCGGCCTCATGCTTGGCGCGGTCCAGCTGCGGGTTGGGGTTGACGTTGGCGAACGCGTAGCCCAGTTCGCCCAGGTAGTCGGTGATGGCCTTGGCCGAGCCGTTGGCCTTGGCGGCCGAGAACGTCTCTTCCGGCTTGATCTCCAGCAACGCGCCGATTTCCTTGTCCAGGCCCAGCAGATTGCCGGCCAGCTTCACGCTGCGCACCTTGTAGGGCTCACCTTCGTGCACGGTAATCGTGATGCGGATGTCCTTGCGGTCCGGCGAAATCGTGACCTGGGGCGGCTCGACCGAGAACTCGAGGTAGCCGCGGTCCAGGTAGAACGAGCGCAGGCGCTCCAGGTCGCCTTCGAGCTTTTCGCGCGAGTACTTGTCGGTATCGGTGTACCAGGTCAGCCAGCCCGGCGTGGTCAGCTTGAATTCGTCAAGCAGATCGCTTTCCGAGAAAGCCTTGTTGCCCACGAAGCGGATTTCCTGGATGCGCGCGACCGAGCCTTCGAACACGTCGAAGCTCACGCCCACGCGGTTGCGCGGCAGCGGGGTCACGGTGGAAGTCACTTCGATGCCGTACTTGCCCTTGGACAGGTACTGCTGCTTCAGTTCGTATTCGGCGCGCTCGAGCATGGAGCGGTCGAAGATGCGGCCTTCGGCAAAGCCCACCTGCGCCAGCGACGTGGTGATGGCCTTGGAGTCGAACTCGCGCATGCCGTTGAAGTTCACCGACGCGATCGTGGGGCGTTCCTGCACGACCACCACGACGACGTTGTTGTCCGTCTGGATCTGTACGTCGGTGAAAAAGCCGGTGCCGTACAAGCGGCGAATGGCTTCGGTCGCTTCTTCCTCGGTGAACTTCTCGCCCACCTTGACGGGGAGATAGCCGAAGACGGTGCCGGCGTCAGTTCGCTGAATACCCTCTACGCGGATATCCCGCACGACAAAAGGGTCGAAGGCGTGGGCGATGGCCGGAACCAGCAGTGCGGCGATCAAACCCGGCAGTACACCCTTTTTGTGATGAAACATCCGGCGAAAAGACATCCTTGAGTATCCTCGGTCGTGCAAATGGCGGTGGATTTTATGCTAAATCGCGTTCAAGTGAACAAACGCGTGAAATCATTGAATAGCGCAAGCCCCATCAGGCTTGCCAATAAACCTATGCCGGCGCGCTGTCCGATATCGATCCACCTTGCTGGCGGCGGGCTACCCCGCACAATTTCGACGAGATAGTACAGCAGATGGCCACCGTCCAGCATGGGAATAGGCAGCAAATTTAGTACGCCCAGGCTGATGCTGATCAAGGCGATATACGCGATATACGCAACAATTCCGATTCTAGCGGTCTGGCCGGCGTAATCCGCGATGGTTACGGGACCGCTGACATTGCGCCAGGAAACGTCGCCGGTCACCATGCGGCCCATCATGCGCAGCGAGAACCAGGCGGTATCCCAGGTGCGCACGGCGCCCTTCCACAAGCTTTCGAACACGCCATAGCGCACGGTGACCATGGGAATGTCGCCGCCCAGCTGGACTCCAAGGCGGCCGATCACCTGGCCGTTGACGGTCTCGGCGCGCGGCGTGACGTTCAGGGAAATATTGGCGCCGTCGCGCGCCAGCGTAAGCGCCAGGGTCTTGCCGGCGCTTTCCTGGATCTGCCGCACCAGGGCGCCGGTGTCCGGCGTGGGCACGCCGTCCACGGCCAGGACCAGGTCGCCCGTGCGCAGCCCGGCCGCCTGCCCTGCGCCGCCGTCGTTGACGACCCGCACGGCAGGCTTGGGCTGGGCCAGGCGTACGCCGGCCGCGGCCAGCGGGTCGCCGCCGGCGGGATCCATGGTGTTGGACGGCAGGACCAGTTCACGCTGCTGGACGGCCCCTGCGGGAGTCTTGACCTCGATGCGGGCGCTGCCGCCGGTCGCCATGACGTCCATCAGGCGCCAGCGCGCGTCGGACCAGGAGGCGACTTCTTCGCCATCGATGGCCAGGATGTGGTCGCCCGAGAGCAGGCCGGCGCGCGCGGCGGGCGTGTCGGCCGCGGGCTGCGCGATGACGGCCACGGGCTCCTCGGTGCCGGCCATGTTCAGGCCGGCGTACAGGAAGACCGCGAGTATCAGGTTGAAGATGGGGCCGGCCGCAACGATGGCGATGCGCTGGCCCACGGGCTTGCTGTTGAAGGCGCCGGCGACTTCCGCCGGGCTCGCGCCGGCGGGCGGATCGTCCTGCATTTTGACGTAGCCGCCCAGCGGCAGGGCCGAGACCGCCCATTCCGTGCCGTGGCGGTCGGTGCGGCGCAGGATGACCTTGCCGAACCCCACCGAAAAGCGCAGCACCTTCACGCCGCACAGGCGGGCCACCCAATAGTGCCCCAGTTCATGGAAGATGATCAGGGTGCCAAGCGCAACCGCAAAGGCCAGCAGGGTGAAAAGCATCGGGGTCGGAGAATTCTAGAAAATCAGAGGCCGGCGGACGATGGCGATGGCGCCCACGTCAGGCCAGGCCCAGGTTGCCGGCGAAAACGCGCGCGTCCGAGTCTAGCGCGAGCACGTCGTCAAGACTATTGAGCGTAACAGATGCTTGTCGCGCCTGCCACTCCAGGGTCGCCTCGATAACCCGCGGAATCCAGGTGTAGGCCAGCCGGCCGCCCAGGAAAGCCTCTACCGCGATCTCGTTGGCGGCATTCAGCGTCACGCAGGCCCCCTGCCCGGCGCGCAGCGCCGCGAACGACAGGGCCAGGCACGGAAAACGGGCCAGATCGGGCTTCTCGAAGTCCAGCCGGCCCAGGCGCGTCAGATCCAGCGGACCGACGCCGCTGTCCAGGCGCTCGGGAAAGCCCAGGCCGTAGGCGATGGGCGTGCGCATGTCGGGCTGGCCGAGCTGCGCCAGCACGGAGCCGTCGTCGTACTCCACCATGGAATGCACCACGCTCTGCGGATGCACCACCACCTCGATGCGGTCGGCGGGCATGGCGAACAGCCAATGCGCCTCGATCACTTCGAGCCCCTTGTTGAGCATGGTGGCGGAATCGACCGATATCTTGCGGCCCATGCTCCAGTTGGGGTGGGCGCAGGCCTGGGCCGGCGTCACGTCGTGCAGGTCTTCCAGGTCGCGTCCGCGGAACGGGCCGCCGGAAGCGGTCAGCAGCAGGCGGCGCACGCCGGGCGCGGGGCTATCCGGCGCGACCGCGCGCCCGCCATGGGGCAAGCACTGGAAGATGGCGTTATGTTCGCTGTCGATAGGCAGCAGTTCAGCGCCGTTGTCGCGTATGGCCTGCATGAAGAGCGAGCCGGCCGCGACCAGCGCTTCCTTGTTGGCGAGCAGCACGCGCTTGCCGCTGCGGGCTGCCGCCAGGGCGGCCGGCAGACCGGCAGCGCCCACGATGGCGGCCATGACCGAGTCGCACTGGGGATCAGCCGCGGTATCGGCCAGCGCTTGCGCGCCGACCCGAATCTCCGGCATGGGCTGGCCGCCTGCCCAGGCGGCAATGAATTTTTCTCGGGCCGCCACATCGGGCACCACCACGACGGCCGCACGGCTCGCCTGCGCCTGTTGCGCCAGGCGCGCCATCCGGCTGTACGCCGACAAGGCATAAACCGCCAGGCGCTCGGGGTGGCGGGCGATCACATCCAGCGTGCTTTCACCGATCGAACCGGTAGATCCCAGCACGACGACGCGTTGAAAAGCCGTCAAAACAACACTCCAGACAAAAGTAGCGCAAACGGTGCGACCGGGAGAATGGCGTCGATGCGGTCATAGACCCCGCCATGGCCCGGCAGCAGCGTGCTGGAATCCTTGCGGCCGGCGCGCCGCTTGAGCAGCGATTCGAACAGGTCTCCGACGATCGACACCACGCCCAGCAGCGCGGCGATGGGCAGGGCCAGCCACAAGCTCCAGCGCTCGACCAGCGCGTGGCCGTAAGTGCCCTCCCACAAACTGGAAAGGCCGATCCAGATGACCGCGCCCAGGACGCCGGCGACCGCGCCGGCCATCGTCTTGCCCGGGCTGACCCGCGGAGCCAGTTTACGCTTGCCGAACGCCCTGCCGGCAAAATATGCGGCGATATCGGCGACCCAGACCAGCGCCAGCAGCGACACCACGAAACCGGCGCCGTGCGCCACGAACATCTGGGCCAGCACGGCCCAGGCGGCAAACGCGGCGGGCACGGAGAAAACCGACCAGCCCAGGCTGGCGGGAGGCGCATCGGAACGGCCGCGCACCACCGCCGCCAAGCCACCGAACAACCACACCGCGGCCACTGCCGGCACCAGGTAGCGCAGCACCCAGGCGGGATCGGCGATTCCCGTGCCGGCGCCCGACAACCAGGCCGAAGCCAAGGCCAGCATGCCCGCAAGCAGCAGCACGGCGACGCCCACGGCGATCAAGGGGGAAGGCGGTTGCGGCAGCGTCAGGCGCAGCCACTCCCAGTTGGCGCAGGCCGCAGCCAGGGCGAGCAAGGCAACGAACCACCAGGGGTTCGAGCTGATCATCGCGGCAGCCAGAACGGCCAACAGAACGACTGCGGTAACGATACGCTGGCCCAACATATGACGGTCTCCTCGTGTACAGCCTGGAAAGACGCGCTGGTCGTCCGTTTATTTCGCGCCGTCTTCGCTGATTTGCGCGCTGGTGCGGCCGAAGCGGCGTTCGCGCGTGCGGTACCAGTCAAAGGCGGCCGCAAGTTCGGCGGCGCCGAAATCCGGCCAGTAGCGATCCGTGAAGTAGAACTCCGCGTACGCCATCTGCCAGATCAGGAAATTGGAAATGCGCTGTTCGCCGCCAGTGCGGATGAACAGGTCGGGCTCGGGCGCCCAGGCCATGGACAGGTGCCGGGACAGGCGCTCCTCGTCCACCAATTGGGGCTGGGCGGCCAGCCCGGGTTCGGCCGCCAGCATGGCGCGGGTGGCCTGCAGGATGTCCCAGCGTCCGCCATAGTTGGCGGCAACCGTGAGGTGCAGGCGGTCGTTGTGCGCGGTGCGCTCCTGCGCGGCAAAAATGAGTTCTTGCAGGCGGGGCTCGAAGGCCGACAGATCGCCGATGACGTGCAAGCGCACGCCCTGCTCGTCCAGCTTGCCGATTTCGCGCTCCAGCGCCTGCACGAACAGGCGCATGAGCAGCGACACTTCCTCGGCGGGACGGCGCCAGTTCTCGGAACTGAAGGCGAACAGGGTCAGATAGCGCACGCCGGCTCGGCCGCAAGCCTCGACCACGCGGCGCACCGCCTGCACGCCCTTGGCGTGGCCTGCGGTGCGCGGCAGCAGCCGCCTCGTCGCCCACCGGCCATTGCCATCCATGATGATGGCCACGTGCTCGGGAATGTCGCGGGTAGCGGGAACCGCCTGGGTCGAACTGGTTGCCATTGGTCTGGAGCTGCGCGCGGTGAAACGGCGAAAACGGAAATACAGGGAGAAAAGCCTGCGCCGTCGCTCCACCGCTGCGCAGCAATGCTGCGGAACAATGGACAGGACGGCGCTCAGGCAGGAAATCCTGGTCGTCAGGGCGATACGGCCTAGCCTATCACCCTGACGGCATCCAGGAATTATACGGTCATGATTTCCGCTTCTTTCTGCGTGACCATCTTGTCGATCTCGGCCACGCTGCGGTCGGTCAGCTTCTGGACGTCATCCTGCGAACGGCGTTCGTCGTCCTCGGAGATTTCCTTGTCCTTGACCAGCTTCTTCAACGCTTCGTTGGCTTCGCGGCGCAGGTTGCGCACGGCCACCTTGGCATCTTCGCCTTCGCTGCGAACCACCTTGGTCAGGTCGCGGCGGCGTTCTTCGGTCAGCGCGGGCATCGGCACGCGGATGGTGTCGCCCATCGACATGGGGTTCAGGCCCAGGTCCGACTCGCGGATCGCCTTTTCAATCGCGGCGGCCATGCTCTTCTCGTAGGGCTGCACGCTGATGGTGCGGGCGTCCACGAGGTTTACGTTGCCGACCTGGCTGATCGGCACGGGCGAGCCGTAGTACTCGACCTGCACGTGGTCCAGGATGCCGGTGTGGGCGCGGCCCGTGCGGATCTTGGCCAGGTTGGTCTTGAGCGTGTCAAGCGACTTGGCCATCCTGGCTTCGGCGGATTTGCGGATTTCTGCGACGCTCATGAAATTTCCTTTTCTTTAGACGTGTACCAAGGTGCCTTCGTCTTCGCCGCTGACGACCCGCTTGAGGGCGCCGGACTTATTGATCGAAAACACTTTGATCGGCAGCTTCTGGTCACGGCACAGCGCGAAGGCGGTGGCGTCCATGACTTCCAGCCGGCGTACGATCGCTTCGTCGAAGCTGATGCGCGAGTAACGCGTGGCGGTGGGATCCTTGTTGGGATCCGCGCTGTAGATGCCGTCGACCTTGGTGGCCTTCAGCACGATCTCCGCCCCGATCTCGGCGCCGCGCAACGCGGCAGCCGTGTCCGTGGTGAAGAAGGGGTTGCCGGTACCTGCCGCGAAAATGACGACCTTGCCCTCTTCGAGGTAGCGCAGCGCCTTCGGGCGGATGTACGGTTCGACGACCTGATCGATGTTCAAGGCCGACTGCACGCGGGTGTCGATACCCTTGTGCTTGAGCGCGTCTTGCAGCGCAAGCGCGTTCATGATGGTGGCCATCATGCCCATGTAGTCGGCGGTCGCGCGGTCCATGCCCTGCGCACCCGGGGCGACGCCACGGAAAATATTACCCCCGCCGATGACGATGGCCAGTTCGACGCCCGTGGCGGCGACCTCGGCGACCTCATCGGTCATGCGGACGATGGTGGAGCGGTTGATGCCGAATGCATCGTCGCCCATCAGCGCCTCGCCGGAAAGTTTGAGAAGAACCCGTTTGTATGCTCTGCTGCTCATAGGTGATATCCCGAGGAACAATCCGACGAAAGTGTAAGACAAGAAATAGGCCGGACTAGAATTTAATCTAGCGCCGGCCCTTAAGCACTACCCTGGGTCAGGCGCGGCCAGCGGCGGCAGCGGCGACCTCAGCGGCGAAATCGCTGGTCTTCTTCTCGATACCTTCGCCGACAACGAACAGCACGAACTTGCTGATCGAAGCGCCCTTTTCCTTGAGCATCTGCTCAACGCTGTGCTTGTCGCTCTTGACGAACGGTTGCGACAGCAGGGTGACTTCCTTCAGGAACTTCGCAACCGAACCTTCGACCATCTTGGCGACGATTTCAGCCGGCTTGCCCGATTCGGCGGCCTTCTGCTCGGCAACCGAGCGCTCGGCGGCGATGTCGGCGGGGTTCACGCCGTCGGCGTTCAGCGCCTTGGGCTTGGTGGCGGCAATGTGCATCGCCAGGTCCTTGCCCACTTCTTCCGCGCCGGTGTACTCGACCAGCACGCCGATCTTGCCGCCGTGCACGTAGCTGGCCAGCGCGTTCGGGGTCTCGATGCGCTCGAAGCGGCGGATCGAGATGTTTTCGCCGATCTTGCCGATCAGGGCGGTGCGGGTGCTTTCGACCGTGCCGTCGCCGTAGGGCAGCGCCGACAGGGCTTCCACCGTGGCGGGGTTCTGCGTGGCGACCAGCTCGGCCAGCTTGTTCACGAAGCCGACGAAGTCGTCGTTCTTGGCGACGAAGTCGGTTTCGCAGTTGATTTCGATGACGGCGCCCTTCTTGGCGTCGGCGGAGATGAACAGACCGATCAGGCCTTCAGCGGTGACGCGGGCGGCAGCCTTGCTGGCCTTGTTGCCCAGCTTGACGCGCAGGATTTCCTCGGCGCGGGCCAGGTCGCCCTCGGCTTCCGTCAAGGCCTTCTTGCACTCCATCATGGGCGCGTCGGTCTTTTCGCGCAGTTCCTTGACCAGGGCAGCGGTAATTTCAGCCATGTTTGCTCCAATTTGCTAGAACATGCCCCGGCGCACCGGGACAGTGGTTTGATTCGATGGGACATCCGCGACTAGCGGATCAGGAAGATGGGAGCCCACCTTCGCATTGCCGGCGAGGCGGGAGCGGACCGCTTTCGGCACCGCTCCCAGACGCTAACCGCCGGACATGACAACAGGCTTAGGCCTGGTTGTCCTGCACTTCGACGAACTCTTCCTGGCCTTCGCCCAGCTCTTCGACCAGACCGTTCAGGTTCTGCTCGCGGCCTTCCAGCACGGCGTCGGCGATGCCCTTGGCGTACAGCGCGATGGCCTTGGCCGAGTCGTCGTTGCCGGGGATGACGTAGTCGATGCCGTCGGGCGAGTGGTTGGTGTCAACCACGGCGACCACGGGGATGCCCAGGGTCTTGGCTTCGGCGATGGCGATCTTGTGGTAGCCGACGTCGATCACGAAAATGGCGTCAGGCAGACCGTTCATGTCCTTGATGCCGCCGATCGACTTGTTCAGCTTGTCCAGTTCGCGTTGGAACAGCAGGCCTTCCTTCTTGATCATGCGCTCGGCGCCGCCTTCGGCGACCACGACTTCCATGTCCTTCAGGCGCTTGACCGAGGTCTTGACCGTCTTGAAGTTGGTCAGCATGCCGCCGAGCCAGCGGGCGTCGACGAAGGGCATGCCGCAACGGGCGGCTTCGGTGGCGACCAGCTCGCGAGCAGCGCGCTTGGTGCCGACGAACAGGATGTTGCCGCCGCGAGCAGCCAGCTGCTTCACGAACTTGGTGGCTTCCTGGTACTTATCAACCGTCTTTTCGAGGTTGATGATGTGAATCTTGTTGCGATGGCCGAAGATATAGGGGGCCATCTTGGGGTTCCAATAGCGGGTCTGGTGACCGAAGTGGACACCCGCTTCCAGCATTTCGCGCATCAAAGACATAACTTTCTCCAAGGGTTGATTTCTTGCGCCGCACCTGCATCAGCCTCTGGCTGACACCCTGGGTGGTGTTGCGCGCGATTTCCCGCAAATGCGGGATGACAAAATTTTAACCGGGCCGACCGATCACTGCCGCAATAACTACGACGCCTAGGGCGTCTTCTACTACGCTGCCGCGATAAACCCAGACGGCCGCCACGACCAAAAGCCTTGCACCGCACGCTTGCAGGCGCTTGTCCAGACCCACCAGGAATTTCCTGGAAGTTTCCGGCGGTTTCCCGAAAGCGCACCCGGACCTGTTTTGTTGGCGGCGAAATCCAGCTCTGGAAAATCCAGCTCTTCGCGCTCAAGCGTGGGGTTTTACGCCCTGGCTTCAGTTCGACCGCGCATCAGACCATCGGGGCATTTCTTAAGAAAACGCGAACGTTTTCAAGAACTTAAGCCGACATCCACACCGAGTCCAGACCCTGAGCCTGCATCGCCGCTCTAAAACATGACCGGGCTTACAAGCACGCCGCGTCCCAGCTTGCGCCCGCTTTGGATCAACCGCCGCCCACGTTAGCCCGACTGGTTTCCTGCCTGCGCGCCCGTCCATGGAACCCGCGACCCACCCGATTTCGCTCCACAACCTTCGCTTGCGGTGAAACTTCAGGGCGCGCCGCCGATCACTATGAAAGGATCCGCTGCCAGTAAAACTGCCGGGTTTGCGTGGCGCAACGCCTAATGCCGCTGCCAACACCCGCCGGGCCAGCCTTTGCCGTAACCCGATTGCTCCCCAAAATTTTAGGGAAGCCTATAATTCTACTATCCTTTCAAGCAGACATTCAAGCGAGATATCGCCAAGCGACTCCATGGGCACTATCACCAATCAAGCCGACCTGGCCAAGATGCGCGCCGCCTGCCAGGACGCGGCCAAAGTCCTCGATTTCATCACCCCCTACGTCAAGCCTGGGGTCACCACCGGGGAGCTGGACCGTCTCTGCCTGGAATACCTGACCGACCAGCTGGGCGTGAAATCCGCCACCGTGGGCTATGCCCCTCCGGGCTACCCGCCCTTTCCCGGCGCCATCTGTACTTCGGTCAACCACCAGGTCTGCCACGGCATCCCGGGCGACAAGGTGCTGAAGAACGGCGACTCGCTGAATATCGACGTCACCATCATCAAGGACGGCTGGTTCGGCGACACCAGCCGCATGTACCCGGTGGGCGATCAGTCCATATTGTCGCGCCGCCTGACCGAGATCACCTTCGAATGCATGTGGAAAGGCATCCAGCAGGTGAAAAACGGGGCCACATTGGGCGACATCGGCAACGCGATCCAGAAGCACGCCGAAGCCAATGGCTTTTCGGTGGTGCGCGAATTCTGCGGCCACGGCATCGGCCAGCGCTTCCATGAAGACCCGCAGGTGCTGCACTACGGCAAGCCCGGCACGGGCGTGCCCCTGACGACCGGCATGCTGTTTACCATCGAGCCCATGATCAACGCCGGACGCCGCGAGATCCGCCAGCTGTCCGATGGCTGGACGGTCGTCACCCGCGACCACAGCCTGTCGGCCCAATGGGAGCATGCTGTCTGCGTCACCGAAACCGGTTACGAAGTCCTGACCCTGTCGCCTGGCATGCCCCAGCCGCCGGCCTTCATCACCGAGCCCCTGGTCATCCCCGCCGTCTGAAACACAGCCTGCCGCCACCATGACCGCCGAAACCCTCAGCGCCCTGCGCGAACGCATCCAGGAAGCCCGGCGAACCGCGGTGGCGCAGTTCCGCGCGCACCTGCGGCCGGACACCCTGCTGTCCGAGCTGCGCCGCATCGTCGACGCCGCGCTGCGCGACCTGGTCAAGCATTGCCCCCTGCCCGCCGGCGCCACGCTGGCGGCCGTGGGCGGCTATGGCCGCGGCGAACTCTACCCGCATTCCGATGTCGATCTGCTGATCCTGCTGCCGCACGTCCCCACGCCCGAGGACGAGTCGGCCATCGAGAAGCTGGTCGCCTCGCTGTGGGACCTGGGCCTGGAGCCCGGCCACAGCGTGCGCACCATCGAGGACTGCGAACGCGAAGCGGACGCCGACATCACGGTGGAAACGGCCTTGCTGGAGTCACGCTGGCTGGCCGGCAGCCGCGCGCTGATGAAGAAATTCGAAGCCGCGACCAAATCCCGGCTGGACCCGCGCGCCTTCTTCCGCGCCAAGCGCGTCGAAATGCAGCAGCGCCACGCGCGCTACCACGACACGCCCTACGCGCTGGAGCCGAACTGCAAGGAGTCGCCCGGCGGGCTGCGCGACCTGCAGGTCATCCTGTGGATGGCCCGCGCGGCAGGCTTTGGCGACAGCTGGCGATCCGTGGCGCAGGCCGGCCTGCTGACCTCGTCCGAGGCGCGTGACCTGCGTAAAGCGGAACAAGCCTTCAAGCGGCTGCGCATCGAATTGCACCTGCTGGCGAACCGGCGCGAGGATCGCGTGCTATTCGACCTGCAGCCGGCCCTGGCCGAGGTCTACGGCATCCACGCCACCGCCACCCGCCGCGGCAGCGAGCTGCTGATGCAGCGCTACTACTGGGCGGCGCGGCTGGTGACGCAGCTCAACGGCATCCTGGTGCAGAACATCGAGGAGCGCCTGTTCCCGCGCCCGGACAGCGACGCGCGCGACATCGACGACGACTTCCGCAACCTGCGCGACCGCCTGGACATCATTCGCGACGACGGCTTCGAGCGCAATCCCACCTTGCTGCTGCGCGCCTTCCTGGTGATGCAGCAGCATCCGGAATTGACCGGCATGTCGGCGCGGACGCTGCGCGCCATCTGGCATTCGCGCCACCGCATCGACGCGCAGTTCCGCCGCAACCCGGTCAACCGCAAGCTGTTCCTGCAGATCCTGCAGCAACCGCGCGGCATCGTGCACGAGCTGCGGCGCATGACCATGCTGAACATCCTGCCGCGCTATCTGCCGGTGTTCCGCCGTATCGTGGGCCAGATGCAGCACGACCTGTTCCATGCCTACACGGTCGACCAGCACACGCTGGCGGTGGTGCGCAACCTGCGCCGCTTCACCATGCCCGAACATGCCCAGGAGTATCCGCTGGCCAGCCAGCTGATCGCCGGCCTGGACCGGCACTGGCTGCTGTATGTGGCGGCGCTGTTCCACGACATCGCCAAGGGCCGCGGCGGCGACCATTCCGAACTGGGCGCGCGCGAAGTGCGCAAGTTCGCGCAAGACCATGGCATGGAGCCCGAGGACACCCAACTGGTCGAATTCCTGGTGCGCCAGCACCTGCTGATGTCGGCCGTGGCGCAGAAGCGCGACCTGTCCGACCCCGCCGTGGTGCAGGACTTCGCCGCCACCGTGAAGGACGAGCGCCACCTGACCGCGCTGTACCTGCTGACGGTGGCCGATATCCGCGGCACCAGCCCCAAGGTCTGGAATGCCTGGAAGGGCAAGTTGCTGGAAGACCTGTACAAGCTGACGCTGGCCGCCCTGGGCGGCGCCCATGCCGACGCCCACACCGTGCTGACCGAACGCAAGGAAGAGGCCGCCCGCCTGACCCGCCTGGCGGGCCTGCGCGACGACGCCCGCGAAGCCTTCTGGAACCAGCTCGACGTGGCGTACTTCCTGCGCCACGACGCCTCGGACATCGCCTGGCACACGCGCCACCTTTACCACCAGGTGGAGCCGGCCCGGGCCGTGGTCAAGGCCCGCCCCACCGAGCACGGGGAAGGCCTGCAGATCATGGTCTACACCCGCGATGCGCCCGACCTGTTCGTGGCGATCTGCGGCTATTTCGACGCCAAGTCGCTTTCCATTCAGGATGCCCGCATCCACACCACGCGCCACGGTTGGGCGCTGGACAGCTTCATCGTGCTGCTGCCGGAAGGCACCAGCGACCTGCGCGCCCAGGCCACCCTGGTCGAACACGAGCTGGCCGAACGCCTGAAAGACCCGCACGCCGCCGCCTTGCAGCAGCCCGCCCGCGGCGGCTACTACGGCCGCGGCCGCCAGTCGCGCGTGTCGCGGGTGTTCCCGGTCATGCCGCAGGCCGAACTGCAGCCCGACGAGCGCAGCACCTCCTGGCGCCTGTCCGTGACCGCGACCGACCGCCCCGGCCTGCTGCACGCCCTGGCGCGCGTCTTCGCCCGCCACGAGGTGAACCTGCTGATGGCCAAGATCATGACGCTGGGGGACCGGGTCGAGGACGTGTTCATCGTCGATGGCTCGGCGCTGACGCGCCCGCGCAGCCAGATGCAGTTCGAGCGCGACATCCTGGACGCCCTCGCGGGCGAGGAAGCCCAGCAGCGCGCCGCCTGAGCCCGGGCGCCTGGCATCGCCAGCGCCGCCGGGACCGCATACAATCCCGGTTTTCGGCCAGGCGACGCCCTCCCCATGGAGCTAAACGATTATCTGCGCGTTTTCGGTACCAGCTTCTTTTTCGCGCTGGCCACCCTATTGCCGTTTCTGAACCCGCCTGCGATCGCGCCGATCTTCCTGTCGCTGACCGAGGGCGCGTCATCATCCACCCGGATGGTGCTGGCCAAGCGCGTGGCCATCAATGTCTGCCTGATGCTGATCGTCGCCATGGTCGCGGGCAACGTATTGCTCAGCTTCTTCGGCATTTCACTATCCATCGTGCGGGTCGGCGGCGGCATGCTCGTCATTGCCAGCGCCTGGCGGCTGGTGAATTCGCCCGACGCCGACACCGAACGCGTGGCGCGCATGGCCGAGTCCTTCACCCCGGAAATGGCCAAGGCCCGCGCGTTCTATCCCCTGACCTTCCCCATCAGTTGCGGCCCCGGGTCCATCGCCGCGGCCATCACCGTGGGGGTGTCGCTGCGCGACCAGAACCACGTGCTGAGCCTGCTGCGGCTGGGCGGATCCATCCCGGGCATCATCGTCGTGTCGGTGACGCTCTACATCTGCCTACGCTTTGCCGCGCAGATGCTGCACCGCCTGGGCGACAACGGCACCGCGGTGTTCATGCGCCTATCGGCCTTCATCATGCTGTGCCTGGGCGTGCAGATCTTCTGGGAAGGCTCGCGCGAGCTGCTGCTGGGCGTGTTGCAGCAAGTGATGCAACCAATTCCGATTCCCAAGGCCTAAGCCTGGCCGGACGCCGCGTCCAGCCCTTTTTTCAACCCTTGCAAAGCAACAATGACCTCTCGCTCAGAACGCCTGCTCCGCCTGATCGCCCTCTTCTGCTTCGCCGCCGTCGGCCTCGCCCTGGTTTCCCAGCATGTCTTCGACATGCCGCCCTGCGCCTGGTGCGTCATGCAGCGCCTGATCTACCTGGTGATCGGCGTCATCGCGCTGATCGGCGGATTCGGCGGCGGACGCGCCCTGACGCGCCTGTGCGGCGCGCTCACCGCGCTGCTGTCCCTGAGCGGCATCGCGGCCGCGTGGTATCAGTACAGCGTGGCCGCCAACATGCTGTCCTGCGACCAGACCTTCGCCGACCGCTTCATGACCGGCATCGGCCTGGAAAGCGCCGTGCCTTGGCTGTTCGGCATCTATGCGACCTGCATGGACGCCAAGGTGCCGGTGCTGGGCATCGAGTACGCCCTGTGGAGCCTCACGCTCTTCGTCGTCATTTTCTTCATGGCGCTGCCTGTCGTGTTCCGGCGCGGCGGTTCGCAGTAAGCACCGTGCAGGCGCTGCCCGGGGATCGGCACGCCGCCACGCTGCGCCGGCTGGTCCTGGGGCACGCGCCGCTGATGCGTTGGCTGCGCGTCGCCCGTGATCACGGGCCCGTGGATGGCTGCATAGGAGCCGGCGCGGTCCGCGCCCTGGTCTGGAATCACCTGCACGGCTACCCGGCAGGCAGCCATGCCCCAACCGACGTCGACTTCGTTTACCACGACCCCACCGACCTCTCTACCGCACATGAAGAGGAAGTCGCCCGCCGCCTGCGCGACGCCGCGCCCGAGGTGCCCTGGGAGGTGGTGAACCAGGCCCGCGTGCACCTGTGGCGCCGAAACAGCGAGGGCGTCGCTCCGCCCCCGGCATCATCGCTGGCGGCCGGCATCGCGGCCTGGCCTGAAACCGCCACCTGCATCGCCGTGCGCCTGACGCACGACGACCAGGTGCAGATCATCGCCCCGCACGGCCTGACCGACCTGTTCGCGCTGGTATTGCGGCCCAGTCCCGCCGCGGACCCCGAAGCCTATGCTTCGCGGCTCGCCGCCAAACGCCATGCCGAGACCTGGCCGCGCCTGACCGTCATGCCGTAACTCCATTTTTGATCATGTCCACCTTGAAGTACCTGACCGGATATCCGGAATCCCTGCTCGCCCAGGCCCAAAAGCTGCTCGACCAAGACAAGCTGGGCCCGGCGCTGCTGGCGCGCTATCCTGCGGGCCCTCACGACGTGCGTACCGACCGGGCGCTCTACCAATATGTGACGGACCTGAAGAACGCCTATATGCGCAATGGCGACCAGATCAACAAAGTCGCCTTCGACAGCAAGATCCACGTGATCCAGCATGCGCTCGGCCAGCACACCTATATCTCGCGCGTGCAGGGCGGCAAGCTCAAGGCCAAGCATGAAATCCGGGTGGCGACGCTGTTCAAGACCGTGCCGGCGGAATTCCTGAAGATGATCACGGTGCATGAGCTGGCCCACCTGAAGGAAAAAGACCACAACAAAGCCTTCTACAGCATGTGCCTGCGCATGGAGCCGCAGTACCACCAGTATGAGTTCGATCTGCGCCTTTATCTGACGCACCTGGAAGCGACGCGCCAGCCCTTGTGGGATTCAAAGGCATAGTTAATCGCACCGAATATCACCCGGGTCGTGCGAAGAGATTAATTTGCGGCTTCTTCTGACACCATATTCTGAATATTTTCTGAACGAATTCTGACTCCATACTGACTGATTACTTTAACTTTCCTTTCTCTCTGCTTAATAAAAGCTGAATACCACATTCCGGCAGAAAAATTTTTTGCTACCCCTAGGGTTAGCGAGCATGAAATCTCAAATTTCTCTCTAAAAGCCGAAAGCCGAGTGAAAGTGGCCGTTATTAGACTCTCTCAGGCGTTTGTAAGGGGATCGAGAATTCCAGCTCCTTGCAAGCGCATTCATATAACAAGGAGAGCATGGTGCTTCAAGAAAGCAGCGGCAATATAAATGTGGAGAGGGGTATTCATAGGCATATGAATAACCAGAATTTTGTCAGGGGCGTATTCATGATGATATTCGCCCTTTTTTTCGGAGTTACAGCACTCAAGTACCAGGTAGGAACATTTTCCAGGGGCGGACCGGGCCTCTTTCCGCTCATGGCAAGCTCAGCGCTGTTCGCCATCGGCCTGATCACGGCAATCACCTCGTTCTTCACGCCGCCGGTTCCGATGAGCCACAGCATCAAGAACATTTCCATCATCATGCTGAGCCTGGTCGGCTGCGCCGCCATATCCGGCGCAGTCAATATGATCGTCGGCATCATATTCCTGGTTTTCTGCGCCTCGCTGGCCGCCACTTCATATTCAACCCTGAGAAACCTGAAAATCTCAGGAGGGCTGATTGCCGTGGCTTTTGCATTCAAGAGTTTTCTCGGCCTTAACCTGCCCTTACTCTGAAGAGAGCGCGCGATGGAAATCATAAATAATCTGATGCTCGGCTTCGAGCATGCCTTGACATGGCAAAACCTGCTTTATTGCGCGATGGGTTGCGTTATCGGCACCTTGGTCGGACTGCTGCCCGGATTGGGCCCCTTGTCCACGATCAGCCTGCTGCTGCCGCTGACCTATTCCATTCCCACCGGCGGCGCGCTGATCATGCTGGCCGGCATTTATTACGGCGCGCAATATGGTGACAGCGTCAGCGCCATCACCATGAAGATTCCGCATGCAAGCAGTATCGTCGCCTGTATAGACGGCTATCAGATGAACCTCAATGGCAAGACCGGCCTCGCCTTGTTCACGGCAGGCGTCTCCAGCTTTATCGGGGGCACGGTGGCCATCGTGGTGCTGTCCACCATGACGCCGATCCTGGGCGAAGCCGCCTTCCTGTTCGGCCCGGCGGACTACACCGCACTGATGCTGATGGGCTTCTTCTGCGTCAGCTTCGTCAGCAGCGGCAATATGCTGACGGGCCTGGCGATGGCCATCGTCGGCGTGCTGCTCGCGTCGATCGGCACCGACGTCAACAGCGGCACTGCGCGCTACACCATGGATTTCGCCTTCTTGCAGGATGGGATCGGCCTGATCAGCATCGCGCTGGGCTGCTTCGGCATCGCGGAAATCGTGAAGAACCTGGATAACCGCAACGAACTCACCCCGTTCAACGGCAAGATCAAGCTCATGCCGACCTGGGCCGAGTTCAAGCGGATCATCCCGAGCGCCCTGCGCGGCAGCGCGATCGGCGCGGCCCTGGGCATTCTGCCCGGCGGCGGCCCCACGATTGCGCAGTTTGCGGCCTATGCGGCCGACAAGCGCTTCAGCAAGTACAAGCACGAAATGGGCAACGGCGCGATCGAAGGCGTGGCCGGCCAGGCTGCCGCGGACGAAGCGGCTGCCCGCACCAGCTTCATCCCGCTGATGGCCATCGGCATTCCCGAGAATGCCGTGATGGCCCTGATGCTGGCCGCGTTCATCATCAAGGGCGTACAGCCCGGCCCCAACATGATCGGTTCGCATCCTGACCTGTTCTGGGGCCTGGTGGCCAGCATGTGGGTGGGCAACTGCTTCCTGCTGATCCTGAACGTGCCGCTGGTGCGCTACTGGCTCTCCGTGTTCAAGATCCCCTATACGGTCCTGTTCCCTTCGATCCTGTTCTTCTGCATCGTCGGCACCTTCAGCATCAACAACAGCCTGGATGACATCTACATCACGGCTGTGTTCGGGCTGATCGGCTACGCCTTCCTGCGGCTGGGCATGGGCGCCGCGCCGCTCATGCTGGGCTTCATCCTGGGGCCCATGCTTGAGGAGAATTTCCGCCGGGCCATGCTGCTGAGCAGGGGGTCGTTCGACGTCTTCGTGACGCGGCCGATCAGCGCCACCCTCCTGGGCGTCATCGGACTGGTGATCGTCTGGAAGTTCGTCAACTTCGTCCGCAACCTGCGGCAACCCAAGATGGCGGACGCCACGCCCGCCCCCTAAGCCAGGACCGCTCCGCGCCCCTTGCCTAAAAGGCAGGGGCGCAGGAAAACGCCGGGCAGCCTGACCTCACCCCGCCGCCGCTCCCGCCTCGATCATGTCTACCCTGAAATACCAGATCGGACACCCGGAATCCCCGCTCACTCAAGCCCCAAAGCTGCTCCACCATGGCAGGCTGGGCGCAGTGCCCACTGGCGCGCTATCCTGCCGGCCCTCACGACACGGAACCCCGACCCCGCGGTGTACCTGACGCACCTGGAAGCGACGGGCGGCGGCCAGTGTTGATGCAGGCCGAACATTACGACACCAGCTCTTCCGCAAGCGCAACTTCGCCTTCGTCTAGTCCAAAAACTTCTACCCCCTGAGGCATAGGGCGACCGATCGTCACAGCAACCAACTCTTCAGCGTCGCTGGGGCCACGGCGAAATCTTACGACGTGCCTCTCCCCCACCGATCTGATTGCCTCCGACGGAATGACAAAGGCTCGGTCATTGCGATAAATGACGACTTCCAATTGACCGCTCATTCCCAATCTTACGGCTCGCCGGTTAGGTTCTTCCGGGGCGACGATATCGACCACGACCTCGTAATTCACCGGATTTCCCTGCCCCTCCGGCTCAGCTAGCCGCGCGCCCAACGACACGATCCTGCCGTCCAACGTCAAGCCCGCGAAACCGTCTCCCGTGATCCGCACGTTCATTCCTTCACTCAGTTGATTGATGTCGATTTCGTCGACCTTGGCAACTGCATGCAAGCGTTCAACACTGGCCACGCGTAACAGCGCCTGCCCCTGGCCGACCCGGGCCCCAGGCAGCGGAGCCGTTGCCCCCTGCTGCGCCGACGCGGGCGGTCCCATAACCACACCGGGAAATGGAGTAGTCATGATTGACCGCGCCCGAAGAGCGGCCAAGGTGTCCTTCCGCGCTTGTGCATTGGCCAGCTCCATATCGGCAATCTGCCGGAACTCTCCTTCACCGCGCGCCAGCGTGGAACTCAAATCGGCCTGCGCAGAGGCGATCTCCAATTGTTGAACTTTTGCCTGTTGCTCAAGCGAGTCGACCTCCACCCTCGCCACAATGCCTCGAGCGAACAACGTACGAGTCTCCGCCAGTTTGCGTGCCGTTTCCGAAAAGCTCATACGCGCAGTAGCCAAGGCGCGACGCGCCCGGCTCGCCTCGACGCCCTGGGTCCAGTCCACCAGAACTTGCACCGCACTTTTGGCCTTGAGTAGATCGGCGCTAGCCTGGCGCAATCGGATGTCAATATCGGCAGTATCCATTTCCAGAAGCATCTGCCCAGCCGCCACACGTTGCCCTTCCACAACATGCATTGACCTGATATTGCCCTCGAAAGGCGCGCTGACAATCGATATCGCGGCAGGCTCGATTCGTCCCACCAGACCAATGCGCACCGCTATGCCCTGCGCCTCTACCTTGTACCACCCGCCGGAGGCAGCGATCTCCAGCCGCGTCCAGCTTTTCCATGTTCGCAAACCCAATTCGCAAAGCGCCAATACCGCCACGGCAAGCAACACCCATCGCCATGCCCGCCTGACAGTCATGGGTTTAGTCATTGAGTGCGATATCCCAGCTGTCCAAGGTCGTACCCAGCCGCAAGTCCAGCAGCGTCTGCGCATTGAGATACCCAATCAGCGCACCCAGCCGCGCGCTATCCGAATTACGCAAATCCGCCTCAAAACTGAGGACCTGAAAATTGCTGGAACGTCCTACCTGCAGTTTCTCGCGTTCGATATCGAGCTTGCGTCGGGATAATTCGTGTGCGCGCGTCGCTATTTCCAGTTGACGCCAGCGCGACCCAACATCGCGCACTGCATCACTGACCTCTCGATCCAACACTTGTTGGGCATTCTTCAACTTATTGGCCTGATCCTGCGCGGCCACCCGTGCACGCACTTCATTCTGCCGCGTGGCCAGGTCTCCAATGGGAATTTCCACCTGTATCCCGGCATATCCCTCCCACCGCCTATCCGAGCCCGGCACATGGCCCCCCCTCGAATATCGATCTCGACCCTGAGTTGCGCCGCCTACCAGTGAAACATCCCATAATGACTGATTCCTCGCCACGATCAGATTGACATCAGCCTGCTCGGCCGCAATCAGCTGCATCAGATACTCCGGTTGCCTTTCCAACGCGACCCGTTGCGCCTCCACCAAACTAAGCTGCATGCGCTCCGCTCCCAGCCCCTCCGTCGCATATATTTGATTGCTCAGGTCCAGGGCCAGCAATTGCAACAACTCCAGCCTGCGTGCCGCCAGCATATTGTTCGCATCTTCCACACTCAACTCCTGCGTAGCGGCATCCGCCTCGGTCTGGACAATCTCGAATTCAGCCATCCTGCCGGCGGAGATCAACGCTTGGTTGATTTCGAGCAGACGGCGCGAACGCCCCAAAGCGTCCTGCGCAATACGAACTTGTTCCTGGGCTCGCAGCAACTCACGATACGCCAGCACAATTTGTGTAACTGTTTGCGCAACCCTGGCCTGCAGCCCCAAACGATTGCTCCGTTCTGCCAACCGGGAAAGGCGCAGGGGCGCGGTCACCACCTCCCTACCCGCTCCCCGCAGTAGAGGTTGTATCGCCGCAAACGTCACGCCATCGGTGCGTTGGCGCCCCGCACGATCGGCCTGATGCTGTTCATTTGCCCAAGAGAGGCTGAAGCGTGTGCCAATTTCGCTGATCTTCGTCGTCTGCGGCGTAACCTCCCCCCGCCGATAGCGATCATCTTGATTGCGAACGCCCACATAACGGCCCGTCAACAGCAGCTTAGGCGTGAAATAATCTTCCGCAACCCGCAAATCGTACTTCTGGGCGATGCGCTCAAGATATGCGCTCCGGATTGAACGATTGCTACGTAACCCCAGGAATACCGCTTCCGTGAGCGTCAGATTCGCGATATGGTCGCCCGGCACTATTGCCGATGGCTTGCGCATCGTTGCATGTGAAGCCGGCGCGATATTGTCCGCAAGAATGGGCCCATGCATGACCAATGCCAGTATCCAGCCCGTCGCCCGTCTCGCCTTTTCAAGCATCGCGCAAGGCCTGTACGGGTTGCAATCGAGCCGCGGCCAGAGCCGGATACAGACCGGATAGCAAACCCACCGCCAGAGAACTCCCAGCCCCCAATGGCAAAGCCAGCGGCGCCAACACAAATTCCCAACCAGCGAGTTTCACGAAAACGAAGGCAGCCAGCACCCCAACAATTACGCCCATTGCAGCGCCCACCGCAGCAAGGCTGGCCGCTTCCAACAAAAATAGCAGGCAAATATCCCGAGGCCGAGCGCCGACGGCCATGCGAAGCCCAATTTCTCTACGCCGTTCGGCAACATTCAGCAGCATCACGTTCATGACACCTCCCCCGCCTACGAGCAGCGAGAATCCGCCCAGTGCTCCCAGCAAATAGGAAAAGGTATCGGCCTGACGCTTCATCCCCTCAACCCACTGGCGCGGGATCCGCACATCCGCATCTCGCCCCCTTAGCGACGATGCAAGATAGGCTTGCAGCTTGCGCCCGGCAGCGTCCAGGTCGGTACCGGACACCACCTTCAAAATAAGAGCACTCGGCTTCGGATCCGGTATCTGGCGGCGCAACCCCTCGTAGTGGATATATATGGCGTCATCGGCCGAGAACGGCAAGAACGGATTGGCAGGCAGCACATCGGCGACACCGATAATCCGATAGAGATAGTTGCCTATCTGCATAGTTTCACCGGGTGCAATGCGCCGGCCTTCACTTTCCAATGATCGAGCGACCGCCGCCCCCAACACCGCGAACAGGCTACTTCCGTCAAACTTGGTAAGATTGCGCCCGGCAATCAGCCGCCATCCAATTGCGTCAGCCAATTCACTACTCGCGCCAACCAAACGGGCATCAACCGTTCGACCACGGGCTCGCATACGTGTGCCGTACGTGGCAAGAATCGCGACTAGCTCGAATTCCGGCAACGCTGCGCGCAGCGCGACCAAATCAAGGTAGGGCGGCAATGGGCGATCGCCGCGCTTTTCTGGAAATGTAACGACCAACGCGTCAGTTCCCATGCCCTTGAAAATAAGCATCACATCCTGGGCGGCAGAGTGACCGATCGTCAGCAACGCGACAATCGCGGCGCAGCCCATGACAATCCCAAGCAACGCCAGCAGTGCGCGCCTGCCCAAACTTTTCAGGTTGTCACTTGATTCACGCAGGCGCTGTGCGAATGACATTCCACGGAATGGGGTAGCGGATTCATCCACGATCTCGAGCCTCCCGAGATTCAAGCTCCATTAGTTCTCCATTGGCCACGCAAAACCGACGGTCAAAACGTGCCGCCAATGATGCATCATGCGTAACTACGGCCAATGTAACTCCGCGCTCCGCATTGAGCTTCAGGAGCAGCGACAAGACGTCAGACGCCGAATCGCTATCGAGATTGCCGGTCGGTTCATCCGCGAGAATGACCGAAGGCTCACCCACCAGGGCTCGGGCGATCGCCACACGCTGGCGCTGCCCTCCCGAAAGATCCGCGGGTACATGAGCAGCTCTGCAGCCTAGACCAACCGCGTCCAACTGCTCCATCGCCCGCAGCCTTGCTTCGGTACGACCGACGCCGCGATAGGTCAAAGGCAACGCAACGTTATCCAACGCAGTTAGTCGTGGCAGCAAATTGAACGACTGAAAAACAAAGCCGATTTCCCGATTGCGAAAGTAAGATCTTTCATTTTCATCGGCCTTTGTCATATCTCGCCCGCGGAAGAGGAATGACCCCGACCGCGGCTGATCTAGAAGCCCAAGAATGTTCAGCAAAGTGCTTTTCCCCGATCCGGACGCCCCCAAAAAAGCACAGGTTTGCCCAGTTCCAATCTCGAGAGAGACAGATTTAAGGACAACAGTGCTTTCTGCGCCTACGCGATACGACTGGCATATGGATTCCAATCGGATTAGAAGCGGCGCTGACCGCTGACCCCACTGCTGCACCACGTCTCGAAATCGCTATATATGGAGGAAGTGCGCAACCATATAGGCAACCATGAAAAATAAAAACTATTCAAAAGAAGAGGTGAGGTTGTCGCGCAATAATCCGTAAACTCTGCGCCGCGACAGACCATCCTTAATTTTATGATTTTATTAACCTGGCTTCAGCATACGTGTATATCGCGATATATCTGGCCGCGCATGCATTGCGCCATTTCGATTGACACATCCTGTCCGACATGCCGGATTCAAAAACCACTTCCAGCTCTTCTCCCGAAAATTCGAGAACGAGCTCGGGAGTTCAGATATCAAACCCAATACGGAGACTGTTTTGAAAAACGCTAAGAAATTGGTTCTCGCTGGATTGCTTGCCTCAGCACTCGCTGGCGCTGCAACCGTCTCACACGCTGGCGCATGCACCCACGTATTTCGCTCTCAATACATGGGCGCGACCAAAGCGGGATCCACCGATGTGGTTATCGACCCATTCACTCAGACATGCTCTGGCGGCATGCACGGCGAGATCACACTTGACGGCGGCGGCAACAAACTCTGGCTGCAGATCGAAAAGGAAATAAACGGCACCTGGACCGTCATGACCAAAGGCTCGTCGATAAGCTACCCTGGTGAACCCGGCCGTTATCGTTTCACCATCAACAACTATGCAAGCATGGGCGTCGCGCGGTGGACGCTGAAATACTCCAAGATGATGTGACTTCGCCATTGACCATGCGATGAAAAAAAATGCCGCCCGGTGGGGCGGCATTTTTTCATCGTGGCAAGCCTCTCAGGCGTCGCTGGCGGCGTAGCCCATGTTGAACTGCAGGCCGCTCGCGCCCCCTTCCTCGCCGGGTTCACCGCGGGATTGACCCAGGCGAGCCAGGTACTCGGGGGTGATGTCGCCCGTGACGTACTGGCCGTCGAAGCAGGACGCCTCGAAACGCGACAGCTTGGGATTGATGTCCCGAACCGACTGCTGCATGTCGTGCAGGTCCTGGTAGATCAGCGAGTCGGCGCCGATCGCGCGGGCGATTTCTTCGTCGCTGCGGCCGGTGGCGATGAGTTCGCTCTGCGTGGGCATGTCGATGCCGTAGACGTTCGGGAAACGCACCGGGGGAGCGGCCGAGGCGAAGTAGACCTTGTTAGCGCCGGCGGCGCGGGCCATGTCGACGATCTCGCGGCTGGTGGTGCCGCGCACGATGGAGTCATCCACCAGCAGCACGTTCTTGCCCTTGAATTCCATGCCGATGGCGTTGAGCTTCTGGCGCACGGATTTGCGGCGCACGGCCTGGCCCGGCATGATGAACGTGCGGCCCACGTAGCGGTTCTTGATCAGGCCTTCGCGGTAGTCCAGGTTCAGGCGCGCGGCCAGCTGCATGGCGGCGGGACGCGAGGAATCCGGAATCGGCATGACGACGTCGATATCGCCCAGGCGCATGTTGCGCGCCACCTTGTCGGCCAGGTACTCACCCATGCGCAGGCGGGCGTCGTACACGGACACGCCGTCGATCAGCGAATCCGGGCGCGCGAAGTACACGTATTCGAAAATGCAGGGCACCAGCTGGGGGTTGTCGGCGCACTGGCGGCTGACGAAGCGGCCGTCCAGATCGACGAACACGGCTTCGCCGGGTTCGACATCGCGCACGAAGGCAAAGCCGCTGCCCTCCAGCGCCACGGATTCCGAGGCCACCATCCACTCCACGCCCTCTTCGGTTTCCTGGCGGCCGATGCACAGCGGACGGATGCCGTTGGGATCGCGGAAGGCGAGCAAACCGTAACCGGAAATCTGCGCCACCACGGCGTAGGCGCCACGCACGCGCTTGTGCAGGGCCGACACGGCGCGGAAGATCGCATCGTCGTCCAGCGACACGCCGCTGGCCGCCGATTGCAGCTCGTGCGCCAGCACGTTCAGCAGGACTTCGGAATCGGAGTTGGTGTTGATGTGGCGGCGGTCGACGCGGTAGAGCGATTCGCGCAGCTCGCGCCAGTTGGTCAGGTTGCCGTTGTGGGACAACATGATGCCGAACGGCGCGTTGACGTAGAACGGCTGGGCCTCTTCCTCGCTGGCGCTGGAGCCCGCGGTGGGATAGCGGACCTGGCCGACGCCCGACGTACCCGGCAGCGCGCGCATGTTGCGCGTGCGGAAGACGTCGCGCACCAGGCCGTGTGCCTTGTACATATTGAATTGGTTGCCCTGCGATGTCGCGATGCCCGCGGCGTCCTGCCCGCGATGCTGCAACAGCAGCAAGCTGTCATAGAGCAGCTGGTTGACCGGCCCGCGCCCGATGACCCCTACGATTCCACACATGGTGAGATTTCCTGGTTGATTTAAAGCTAATCAATACGGCAGCCACGTCGCCAGGGACGGCGGCAGCCACGTCTTGATATGTTTGATGGCCTCGATGGCCGAATGCGAAAACATGGCGTCCTTCCACCACGGCTCCTGCGGCAGCGGCGTGTAACCTGCGGCGGCGACCAGCGCCAGCACGATCAGCAGGCCACGGGCCAGCCCGAACATCCCGCCCAGGCCGTGGTCGGCGGGACTCAGTCCGGTGCTGCGGATCAGGGCGGCAAGCGTCATGTTGACCAAGCCCACACCCAGCAGCACGATGATGAACACTGCGGCGTATGAAACACCCATGCGCAACAGCGTCGTTTCAATATAGGGCTCCAGCCAGGCATAGACCGTGGGCCCCCACCATATCGCGGCCACGAAGGCCAGCAGATAGGCAACCAGCGACAGCACCTCTTTGAGCAGGCCGCGCACCAGGCCCAGCACACCCGAAACCACCAGGATGGCCAGCACGACGAAGTCGAAGCCGGTCACTATTGGGCGGCGATGAAACCATTGTCATAGCCCAGGGTGCGCAACCGCGCCTGGGCCGCCTGCGCCGCCTCGCGCGAGGGGAACGGCCCCACCCGCAGACGGTACTGCTGCTTGCCATTGATGGTGGCTTGTTCGACGAATGCGTTGGTGACGCCGGCCTGGTGCAGCTTGCCGCGCCGCGACTGGGCGTCCTCGGAGGTGGTGTAGGCGGCGATCTGCAACACGAAATTGCCCTTGGCGGCCGGCTTGGGCGCAGGCGTCGTAGCGGCGGGCGCCTGCCGCCCTTCCAGCAGGGCCAGGGCGCGCGCGCCATCATCCGAACGGGTATCGGGCTTGGCCGGCGTGGCGGGCTTGGGTTCGGGCTTGGGCGGCGTGGCCGGCTTGGGCTCGGGCTTGGGCGGCGTGACGGCCGCCGTCGCAGGCGGCGTCGCAGGTTGCGCGGCCGGAGGCGTCGTCGTTGCTGGCGGCTGCGCGGACGTGACCGGAGGCGGCGTGGGAATGGCCGCCGCAGGATCCGTCGGCGCGGCGCTGCCCGGCGCGGGCGTCTGCGGCGCGGCGACCTGGGGTTCGCTGACTTGCGGCTGGAACGGCGTATTGCGTTCCGGCACCCTGATGGGAATGTTGTCGTCGACGGGCGTGGGCTGCGAATCGAGCACCATGGGCAGGATGATGACGGCTGCCAGCACCAGCGCGACGGCGCCTGCCAGCCTGCGCCGCGCGCGGCCGCGCAGCTCCGCAGCCTGCACCTCGCTGGGCACTGCCGCTCGCTTGGAGGACTGCGCCTGGTCGGCAGGATCTTTGCGTTTGAAAAAACCCATGGAGGAGAATTCCTTGCGGCGATATGGCGGCGGGCCGCCTGGACGCGATTGACCCGCTGTTGCCTATGCCTTGCGACCCAGAGCCTGCAAAACCGAGGCTACGGTGAGAAACGAGCCGAACACTACGATTCTATCATTCTCCCCTGCCCGTTCGCGCGCCGCCGCAAAGGCCAGGGCAGGATCCGCGTACGCCGCGATGCCCGGTTTTTCGCCATCAGCGGGCGCCGGCGGCAGCGCCGCGGCGACCTGTTCGGCCAACGCTACTCCAGACGTGCCGCGCGGACCCGGCAGGCCGGCGCAATACCAGTTGTCAACGCGGGTGCCGAGCTTGGCGACGACGCCGGCCAGGTCCTTGTCGTTGAGCATGCCGAACACCGCATGGGTGTACGGATGGAAGCCCATGTTGTCCAGGTTTTGCGCCAGCACCGCCGCGGCGTGCGGGTTGTGCGCCACGTCCAGGATGACCGCGGGCTGGCCCGGCAGGATCTGGAAGCGGCCCGGCAGCGACGCCTGCAACAGCCCCAGGCGCACGGCCTGCTGCGGCACCGGCAAGCGGTCGCGCACCGACTCCAGCGCCGCCAGCGCGGCCGAAGCGTTCAGCAACTGGTTGGCGCCGCGCAGCGCCGGATAGGCCAGGGAATTGCGGCGTTGTTCGCGCCCACCGTAGGCCCATTGCTGGCGGTCGCCGGAATAGTTGAAATCATGGCCGAACAACCACAGGTCGGCGCCGATCTCCTTGACGTGGTCCAGCAGCGATTGCGGCGGCATCGGATCGCTGCAGATGGCCGGGCGGCCGCTGCGATAGATGTGGGCTTTTTCGAATCCGATCTTTTCGCGCGTATCGCCCAGCCAGTCGGTGTGGTCCAGGTCCACGCTGGTGACGATGGAGCAGTCGGCGTCGATGATGTTGACGGCGTCCAGCCGCCCGCCCAGGCCGACTTCCAGCACCACGGCGTCCAGCTTCGACTGCGAGAACAGCCGCAGGATCGCCAGCGTGGTGAACTCGAAATAGGTCAGCGACACGTCGCCGCGCGCGGCCTCGACCGCCTGGAACTGGGTGATCAAGGCCTCGTCCGTGGCGATCTGCCCGTTGATGCGGGCGCGTTCGTTGAAGTTGATCAGGTGCGGGGACGTGTACAGCCCGACCTTGTAGCCGGCCGCAAGCAGGATCGCCTCCAGCATGGCACAGGTGGAACCCTTGCCGTTGGTGCCGCCGACGACGAACTTCACGCCGGAAAGCTCCAGCCCCAGGCGCCCGGCCACCTCGCGCACCCGGTCCAGGCCCATGTCGATCGCGGTGGCGTGGATCGATTCCAGGTACTGCAGCCAATCGGACAGGGTGGCGGAAACGTCGGGCGTGCGGGCAGAAGACATGACAGGGCCGTAAGTGAGATCAGCCTTCGATTTTAGCAGTCCACGCACGGTGTTTTCCCTAATCCCCCAGGGGGCGGCAAGGTATCCCCACCGAAAAATTGCTTGCCACTCTTTTTCTCATACATAAAAATAATTTCACGTATGGAAATTTAATTGGATCAAACATGACGCAAAGCAAGACCCCCGCTTGGCTGGTGCGCGAGGCCGACGTGCCCGGCTACCACCCCGCCAACCACACCGGCACCCTGAACCGGCGCCTGATCGGCCCGGACACCGTCGGCTCGCGGGGCGTGGAGGTGCTGCTGGGCGTGATCGACAAGGGCAAGGGCGCGCTACCGCACGCCCACCCCGGCATCGAACAGGTCTGCTACCTGCTGTCCGGCACGGCGCGCGCGCAGGTACAGGACGAATGGGCCGACATGGGGCCGGGCGACTGCTGCTACTTCCCTCCGGACATTCCGCACGTCTTCACCGTCACCAGCGATGAGCCCGCCCGCCTGCTGGTGATCTACACGCCCCCTTATGAAGAATCCCCAGACCGCGTGATACGCGGCTTTCCGGCGCCACCCCCAGCCGCCTGACGCGGCGCAGCCCCGGGCAGCGGACGCAGAAACCGCGCCTGGACCCCAAGCACACAGGAGACAAAACCATGAGCCCTCTAAACCTGTTGGGCGCCGCCCTCATCAGCGGCGCAGCGCTGGTCGCCAGCCCCGCCGTCCACGGCGCCGACTACCCCACCAAACCCATCACCCTGATCGTCCCCTTTCCCGCCGGATCCGGCACCGACGCCGTGGGCCGCATCTTCGGCGCCGAGCTGGGCAACATCCTGGGCCAGCAGGTCGTGGTGGAAAACAAGCCCGGGGCCAACGCCACCATCGCAGCCAATTACGTGGCGCGCGCCAAGCCGGACGGCTACACGCTGTTCGTCACCACCAACACCTCGCATTCCGCCGCCCCCTGGCTGATGAAGAACGTGCCCTACGATCCGGTCAAGGACTTCACCCCCATCGCCCGCGGCGGCAACCTGCCCTTCATCCTGGTGGTGAACCCCAAGCGGCCGTGGAAAACCGTGGGCGAACTGGTCGCCGACGCGCGCCAGCGGCCCGGCCGCATCACCTATGCCAGCGGCAACAGCACCGGCATCGTCGCCGGCGCCACGCTGGCCAACCGCGCCAAGATCGACATCCTGCACGTGCCCTATAAAGGCACGCCGCAAGGCTTGACCGACGTGGTCGGCGGCCAGGTCGATTTCATGTTCACCGACCTGGCCTCGGGCCTGCCCTTCGTGCAATCGGGCCAGTTGCGCGCGCTGGCCGTATCTACCGCCGAACGCAGCGCGATCGTCCCGGACCTGCCGTCCATGGCCGAATCCGGCGTGCAGGATTTCGACCTCAACTCCTGGAACGGCTACTTCGGCCCCGCCGGCATGCCGCCGGAGATCGTGGCCAAGCTGAATGCCGCGATCAATCAGGTGGTCGCCAAGCCCGACGTGAAAAAACGGTTGGCGGGTCTAGGGTTCGACGCCTTCTCCAGCACGCCGCAAGCTTTCTCCCAGTTCGTCGGCGCGCAGCTGGACCTGTGGGGCAAGCTGATCCGCGACGCAGGGATCGAGCAGCAATGAGCGAGCGGCCGCAATCCGACACTCCCGGCGGCCCGCTGGCGGGCGTGCGCATCCTGGACCTGAGCACAGTGGTGATGGGGCCCTACGCCACCCAGGTCCTGGCTGACCTGGGCGCGGACGTCATCAAGGTCGAACCGCCGGCCGGCGACAACATGCGGGCCGTCGGCCCCATGCGCAACCCCGGCATGGGCCACATCTACCTGCACCTGAACCGCAACAAGCGATCGGTGGTGCTGGACCTGAAGACGCCCGAGGGGCTTGCGGCCTGCCTGAAGCTGGCCGAAAGCTGCGATGCCCTGCTCTACAACATCCGCCCGCAGGCGATGGCCAGGCTGGGCTTGTCCTACGAGGCGGTGGCGGCGCGCAATCCGCGCATCGTCTATCTGGGCGCCTACGGCTATGGCGAGGCCGGCCCCTACGCCGGACGGCCCGCCTACGACGACCTGATCCAGGGCCAGACCGGCATCGCCGCGCTTTCCGCCCAGCAGAGCGGGGACGTGCCGCGCTACGCGCCGCTGACCCTGGCCGACCGCGCGGTCGGCCTGCACGTGGGCGTCGCGCTCGTGTCCGCGGTGTTGCACGCTCGCGGGACGGGACAAGGCCAGCAGGTGGAAATCCCCATGTTCGAAGGCATGGCCCACCTGGTGCTGGGCGATCATCTCGGCGGCGCCACCTTCGAGCCGCCGCTGGGGCCCACCGGCTATGCGCGCCTGCTGGCGCCGCATCGCCGCCCCTACGCCACGGCCGACGGCTACATCAGCCTGCTGATCTATAACGACAAGCACTGGCGCAACTTCTTCGACCTGATCGGCCGGCCCGAATTGTCGCGGGACCCGCGCTTCAGCTCCCACGGCGCGCGCGCCGCCCACATTGGCGAGGTCTATGCCTTTGTCGCCGACATCATCGCCACCCGATGCAGCCAGGACTGGCTGGAAGGCCTGGCGCGGGCGGACATCCCCGCTTCGCCGCTCTACTCCGTGGACGACCTGCTGCAGGACGAGCACCTGGCGGCGACCGGCTTCATCCGGACCATGGATCACCCCAGCGAAGGTCCGATCCGCACCACCGCTCCGCTGGGCAAGTACGAAAGCACCCCCACCTCACTGCGCCGCCCCGCCCCCAGGCTGGGCCAGCACAGCCGCGAAGTGCTGGCCGAGGCCGGCTATGACCATGCCCGCATCGACGCCATGGCGGCCCGCGGCATCACCTTGGATGGAAACGACTGATGGACTTCGAATTCACCCCCGACCAGTTGGCGCTGCGGGACGCCGTGGCCCGCATCTGCGAGCGCTATCCCGACGAATACTGGCTGGAACGCGACCGCGAAGGCGGCTTCCCCGAGCCCCTGCACGCCGACCTGGCGCGCGACGGCTGGCTGGGCATCGCCATGCCGCAGGAATATGGCGGCGCGGGCCTGGGCATGACCGAGGCGGCGCTGATGATGCAGACCATTGCGGCTTCCGGCGCGGGCTTCACCGGCGCCTCGGCCGTCCATATGAACATCTTCGGACTGAATCCGGTGGTGGTCTTCGGCAGCGATGAACAACGCCGCCGCTGGCTGGAGCCCCTGATCGCCGGCCGCGAGAAAGCCTGCTTCGCCGTCACTGAACCCGACGCCGGGCTGGACACCACCAAGCTCAGCACCCGCGCCGTGCGCCAGGGCGACGAATACGTGGTGCACGGCCGCAAGATATGGATCTCGACGGCCCAGGTCGCCCACAAGATGCTGCTGCTGGCGCGCACCACCCCGCTGTCAGACGTGGAAAAGCCCACCCAGGGCCTGTCGCTCTTCTATACGGACCTGGACCGCGGCAAGATAGAAGTCCGCGAAATCGAGAAAATGGGCCGCAAGGCGGTGGACTCGAACATGCTGTTCATCGACGGCCTGCGCATCCCGGTGGCCGACCGCATCGGCGAGGAAGGCCGGGGCTTCGAATACATTCTGCACGGCCTGAACCCCGAGCGCATCCTGATCGCGGCCGAAGCGGTGGGCATCGGCCGGGCCGCGCTGGACCGGGCGGTGAAGTACGCCGGCGAACGCACCGTGTTCGGCCGCCCCATCGGCCAGAACCAGGGCATCCAGCACCCGCTGGCCCAGGCCTGGATGCAATTGGAAGCCGCCGACCTGATGGTGTTCAAGGCCGCCAGCCTGTATGACGCGGGCAAGCCCTGCGGCCCCTACGCCAACTCCGCCAAATACCTGGCGGCGGAAGCCGGCTACAACGCCTGCCAGACTGCGGTCATGACCCTGGGCGGCATGGGCTACGCCAAGGAATACCACGTGGAGCGCCTGCTGCGGGAGAGCTTCATTCCCCGCATTGCGCCGGTCAGCCCGCAGCTGATCATGTGCTTCATCGCGGAAAAAGTGCTGGGGCTGCCCAAGTCGTACTGAGCGGCGCCGTTTGATGGTCGCGCAGGCCTGCCCGTCAGGCCTGCTGCTCCAGCGCGGTGCAGGCCGAGCGCAGGATGCGCGCATAGGCCTCCTGTTGCGGCTCGATCCGATAGATCGGCCCGCCCACCGAAATCGCGTAGTGCTCGCCGGACAGCGTGACCGGCCAGGCGATCGCGCCCACGTCCGCGATGGACTCGCCGCTGTTCATGAACCAGCCGCGCTGGCGCGACAGGTCCAGGTCCGCCAGCAGCGCCTCGCGCGTGACCAGCGTGCGCTCGTTGTGGCGGGTCATGGTCATGCTCGCAAGCATGGTGTCGCGGGCCGGCTCGTCCAGCAGGGACAGCAACGCCTTCCCCAGCGAATTAGCGTGAACGTCTTTGAACTCACCGGCAACCGGCGCGTATCTGATCGTATGGGGCGAATCCAGCACGTCCAGGTACACCACCCGGCCATCCTGGCTCAGCTTGGCGAAAACAATCGTTTCGCGCGTAGCGTCCCTTAATTCCGTGAGACTGGGATAGACCCGGTCCAGCACCGGGTCGGCGCGGGCGATGCGCTGCGCCATGGCCAGCAGCCTGCCGGTCGGGTAATAGCCCTGGCGCCGCCCGGTTTCATACAGATAGCCCAAGCCGGTCAGCGTGCGGATTAGCGCCAGGCAGCTCGACACCGGCACATCCAGCAGCCGGGCCAGCTCCGATAGCGGCAGCGCGCGCTTTTCGCGGGCATAGGTTTCGATGATTTCGATGACTCGCAGCGCCGTCTTGACACTCATTACCCGGTCCGAACTGTTTAGCACGTGAAACATCTGGCTCGCCGGTGGCTAAAGTTCCCTGCGGGCCTGCCGTAATCGTAGCTGAGAATTCCCTGAAAACAGCGCGTTCCTCCGAGACGCCCACATCGCCGTTGGAGTGATCATGGCCGTAACCCCCATAGCCCCTGCATCGTTTGCGCCAGCGCCGGTCGCCCCCGCGCCGCTCGTGCCGGACCCCGCCGTGAGCGTCGTGCCCACGGCCGCCGCAACGAACAGCGGGGCTTCGGACAACGCGACGTCGGATCAGTCCGACTCGCAGAAGCTACCCCTGGACAAGGCTCTGGACGAAATCAACGATCAGATGAAAGCCTGGTCCACGCAGTTGAAGTTCGAAGTCGACCCCAACGTGCATCAAGTCGTGGTCTCTGTGGTAGATGCGGAGTCGGGCGATGTCATCCGCACGATCCCCAGCGAAACATTGCTGAAAATCGCCAAAATGATCGTCAACATGCAAGGAAACGGCATCAAGACCTCTGCCTGATCCGCCCCCGAAATCGGCTCGAATGCCCGTCCGGAGTGAGCCTGGATCCGGAAGCGTCGAATTAGGCCCGCCTTATGCCCTTACCCGGCCAATCGCCGGCACCATATTTTTGACAAAATCGCATCGCTAGGAAGGAATTTCACATGGCTTCTATCACCAACCTCGGCTCGACCACCGGACTTCCTTTGGAAGACATCCTCAAAAAGCTCCAAGCTGTCGAGGAAAAGAAGCTTAGTCTGTACACGGACCGTCAAGCGAGCTATGAAGCTCGCGTAAGCGCCTTTGGCCAAATCCAGAGCGCGGTGGAAGCCGTGCAAAAAACCGCCGAAGCACTAGGCAAGAATTCCGTCTTGAACGCCGTGAAGGCCAACGTATCCGGCAGCGGCTTGACCGCGACCGTGGGCGCCGATGGCGCCACGAAGGGCGAATACTCCATCAAGGTAAACAGGCTGGCCACCGCACACACGCTGCAATCCGGCGTGGTCGCGGACCGGAAAGCGTCCAACGGCGCAACCGGCTCGTTCACGATTGAACTGACCAATGGCGAAAAGCGCACCATCGACCTGAAGAACGACACGTCGCTCAACGGCATCGCCAATGCAATCAATGCTGACGACAAGGTCGGCGTGCGCGCCACCATCATCAATGATGGCAGCGGCGGCAGCTATCTGATGCTGAGCGCCAAGGACACGGGCGAACAGGCGTCAGTGAAGTCGATTACCGTAACCGGCGACCAAAAACTCAAGGACATCCTGAACTACAACAAGGACCCTGCTGATACCAGCCCGAAAATGGCGCAACAGACCGCTCCTGTGGACGCCGAAATAGAAGTCAACGGCATTGTGGTCAAGAGCGGCAGCAACAGCATTTCCAGCGCTATCGATGGCCTGACCTTGAACCTGACGGCAACGACCGAGGCAGGCAAGCCGATCACCTTGAAGCTGGAAAGCGACACAAGCGTCGCAAGCACGGCCGTGCAGGACTTCGTGAATGCGTACAACTCACTGCAAAACACCATTGCCAAGCACACGGCATTCGACGTCAAGGCCGAAACCAATCAGGCGCTGACCGGCGACAGCACGACTCGCGGCATCCAATCCACCATGTCCAACGCACTGCGAATCGCGACCTCGGAAGGGTCGCTGCGCACGCTGGCGGACCTGGGGGTCGCGCTAGACCCGAAGACCGGCACGTTGAAGATCGATCAAAAGCAGCTCGACAAGGCGTTGACCGAAAACCCCGCCGACGTCAAACGCATTATGACCTCGGCCAACGGACTCACCGCACAGTTCACCGCGGCAGCAAAAGGCATGCTGGGTGACAAGGGTTCAATCAAGATCCGTCAAGACGGCTTGACCGAATCGATCAAGGACGTCAAGGATCAGCTCGCACGCGCCAGGTCCAGCAGCGACGCCTCCATGGCGACCATGCGCGCCCAATTCGTTCAATTGGAAAAATTCGTGTCTCAACAGACCGCCACCGCCAATTATCTGACCCAACAGTTCGCGGCCTTGAGCAAGTCCAAGTAACTTATAGAAGATGTATCGATGACTTACGCCGCCCGCCGCCCCACCGGATCCTATTCCGTGCGTTCCTACGCCGAGATCGGCCTGGAAACGCAAATCCTCGGGGCCAGCCCGGAAAGGCTGATCTCCCTGCTCTACATGGGTGCCCGGGCGGCAATCGGGCAGGCGCGCCTGCACCTTCAAGAAGGCAGAACCACTGAACGGGGAGCCGCCATTTCGAAGGCCATCAAGATCGTCGATGAAGGCTTGAAGACCGGGCTGAACATGGAGGCGGGCGGCGAAATTGCCGCAAACCTCGCCCGTCTGTACGACTACATCGTCCGCACGCTGCTCATGGCGAATCTGAAAGCAGACTCGGAAGCGCTCGAAACGGCGGATCGCCTGTTGGCCGATCTGGCCGAGGCCTGGCAAACATCCATTGATCGCCCTGTCGGGGGCGTGCAGCCTTGACGGCATTGCATATGCCCCAGCCAGCCATCGAACGCCCGAGATTTCCATGACGTCCACGACCCAGTACACCTCCCCTATCCTGGAAAACTACCAGGAGATCGCTCTCATCACGGGAGAAATGCTAGCGGCGGCGCAAGCCGGCGACTGGGATGGCGCGATGGTCCATGGACAGCAATATTGCGAGCTGGTGGAACGCCTGCGCCAGATCGAGCATTCCGCGCCGCTGGACGAAGCCGGCCGCGCCATGAAGTACGACCTGCTCGTGCGCATCCTGGAAAACGATGCGCTCACCCGGGACCTGGCGCTTCCGCAACTGGCGCGCCTGGGCGATTTGCTGGGACGCATGAAACGCCAGCAGACCCTGCTGTCCGCCTACGGTTACCAGCAGGCGTCTGAAGAATGAGTGTAGGTCCCGCCGCACTCGGCAATGTCCTGGTGCAGCGGCTGGACGCCGTGCTAGGCACGACGATGTCCGCCGCCAGCGCCAATCAAGTCTCCGGAGCCCGGCCCGACGCGGTCAGCCAGCCAGGCAACCTGGAAAAGCCCGGCGCCTCTGACGGATCGGCGCGCGACCCGCGACAAGGCATACAGACTGGCGGCGCCCGCGGCGACCGCCAGAATACTGTTGTCGACCCCAAGATCGCAGCCGCGCTGGCGCTGGCCGCTCGCGGCTTGGTCACCAGCAGCGACACCACGGCCTCGGCTCCCACGACACTGGGCACGACGGCGCGCGCCATTCTTGCCTTGCTGGCCCAATTTCCCGAGGCCGCGCCGGCAGTCCAGGGACGCGCGCCCCTGTGGGCCACCGATGCGCAGCCGGGCCAACCCGCAGCTGGCGCCGGCCCCATGCCCGCAGCACAAGCGGGCCAGCAACCCGCGCAGACTGGCGCGCAAGCATCCCACCCCATGCCTGGCCAGATGCCGGCGCAGGCCACTGCACAGCAACAAGCCCCGGCCCTCGCCGCCTCTGTCGCGGCAACGCTCGACGGTGACGGCCTGGCGGCCGGCGCGAAACAGGAGCGACCGGCCGGACCGGGCGCAAGCCCCAACGCAAGCAAAGGACCCGAAGCCGCGGCGCATGCAGCCCTGGCCGCTGGCGGACCTTCCGCCCGCGCGCTGGGACAGGCCCTGCGTCAGGCGCTGCAAGGCAGCGGACTGTTTTACGAATCCCACCTGACCGACATGGTCTTCGGCCGGGCCACCCCGGCACAATTGCGCAGCGAGCCGCAGGCCGTGCTCGGCAAGAATCCGCCCACGCAGGATCCTGCGCCCTCTCGGCCACGGGCTGGCGCAGCCCCCAGCGGCCGCCCGGGCGCCGACGCCGCGCCCAGT
>MCNF01000060.1_pt1 | contig 45915 bp, 40 predicted proteins | sample 778221 | NCBI WGS metagenome assembly MCNF01 (sample SAMN04296814, study PRJNA304217) | bioreactor metagenome | isolation source: arboretum soil enriched with benzalkonium chloride | place: Turkey | reverse complement strand
AGAACGCACCGCCGCTACCAACGATCTTGCGCCCTACCAGGTCCAGGGCCTGGATACCGTTGGTGCCCTCATAGATCTGGGTAATGCGCACGTCACGCACCAGTTGCTCCTGGCCCCACTCGCGGATGTAACCGTGGCCACCAAAAATCTGCTGGCCATGGACCGTGGTTTCCAGGCCCAGGTCCGTAAGGAATGCCTTGGCGACGGGGGTCAGCAGGGCCACCAGGCTCTCCGCACGCTTGCGGGTGTCGGTATCCTCGCTGAATTTGGCGGTATCCAGTTGCATCGCCACATAAGTGGAGAATGCCCGACCGCCTTCGTTGGCCGCTTTCATGGTCAGCAGCATGCGGCGCACGTCCGGGTGGACAATGATCGGATCGGCAGGCTTGTCCTTGGCTTGCGGGCCGGTCGGTGCACGGCTCTGCAGGCGGTCACGGGCGTACTCCACCGCGTTCTGGTAGGAACGCTCGCCAGTGGCCAGGCCCTGGATGCCCACCCCCAGGCGCTCGTAGTTCATCATGGTGAACATGGCCGCCAGGCCCTTGTTCGGCTCGCCCACCAGGTAACCCAGAGCCTGGTCGAAGTTCATCACACAGGTAGCGGAAGCCTGGATGCCCATCTTGTGCTCGATCGAACCGCAGCTCACCAGGTTGCGCTCGCCCAGGCTGCCATCGGCGTTGACCATGAACTTGGGCACCAGGAACAGCGAGATGCCCTTGGGACCAGCCGGTGCATCCGGCAGCTTGGCCAGCACCAGATGGATGATGTTTTCCGTCAGGTCGTGTTCGCCACCCGTGATGAAGATCTTGGTCCCGGTGATCGCATAGGCGCCATCGGCCCGTGGCTCGGCCTTGGTGCGGATGATCCCCAGGTCGGTACCGGCGTGAGGCTCGGTCAGGCACATGGAACCGGCCCAGACACCGGCATACATGTTCGGCAGGTAAGTGGCCTTGAGCTCTTCGCTGGCGTGGGCATTGATCGATAGGCACGCCCCGGCAGTCAGCATCGGGTACAGGCCAAACGCGAGGCTGGCGGAGTTGACCATTTCCTCGACCTGGGCCGATACCACCTTGGGCATGCCCATGCCACCGAACTCGGGATCACCACCGACCCCGACCCAGCCGCCCTCGGCGTAAGTCTGGTAGGCCTGTGGAAAACCTTCTGGAGTGGTGACCGTAGTATCGTTCCAGCGGCAGCCCTCTTCATCGCCACTGCGGCTCAGCGGGCCGATGCTCCTGGCGGTGACTTTGCCCGCTTCTTCCAGGATCGCCTCGACGGTCTCGGCATCCACCGTTTCTGCCAGCGCCGGCAACTGGCCCCAGAGTTTGTCGACCTCGAAGACTTCATTGAGGACGAAGCGCATATCGCGCAGGGGCGCTTTGTAGTCAGCCATGGCAAACCTCGCAAGATCTAAAGACAAGCGGGCCGGAGTGGGCCCATTTACGGAGAGTCGAGTGTACCCGAACAACTTTTGAGACACATAGGGTCATCTGGTGACCGTTTTGTAATTTTTAGTCAATAACTGGCAATAGCATGACAAGGCCGGCCGAGAGCGGGGCTTTTGACAGATGTGACCGTTTGTCTAACAGCTGAAAAGTGCTACCGGCAGACGGACCTTGGCCCCTGGCAGCAGTCGATGGAAATCAAGAAACGTTGGGGGCCGGCCTGGCCAGCGCACGGTGGTGCTGGGCGCACCGGCATCGGCGTTTGCGGCAACAGGTCATTGCAACCTACTGCCGCCATCCAGGCCTGCCAATGATCGTACGGGCGCTGAATACGCCGCCATCACCTAACCTGCGGCCGCGTCCATCCGCACTGCGCCGCGCCGGTTCTGCCCAAAGGCCATCACGCAGTTACGCCCCGCGCCCTTGGCGCTATAGAGCGCCTGGTCGGCAGACTTGAGCACTTCCTCGGGAGTCCGGTGCTCCATCAGCCGCTCGGCAACGCCGATACTGATGGTCACCGACACGCTGGAAGCCCCTGCGGCGCCACGGCGCTGGCGACCTTGCTGGTCGTCCTGGGGACGATTTTCCTGGTTGCGCAGCTGGATGTTATAGCCGGCGATGATCTCGCGGATCATCTCCAGGTGCGGCATGCATTCATCCAGGCTCTTGCCGGCGAACACCACGGCGAACTCCTCGCCGCCATAACGATAGGCCCGGCCGCCACCGGTGACCTTCGACAACTTGCTGGCCACCAGGCGCAGCACCTGGTCGCCTACGTCATGGCCATGGGTGTCGTTGAATTTCTTGAAGTGGTCGACGTCGGTCATGGCCAGCACGTAGTTGCGCCCCAGCCGCTGCATGCGTTCGTTCAGGGCTCGGCGCCCCGGCAGCCCGGTCAACTCATCCCGAAAGGCCATCTGGTAGGCCTCGTGGGCCACCGCAGAGGCAATCATCAACATCACCTGGCTGCACATGATGTTCAGGGTGAAGGGCAGGATGAACGTCTTGGGCAGCATCCAGAACAGCCCGAGCAAGCCCACCAGTTGTGCCGCATGCAGCGGCCGTGGGCTGCGCCAGTACTGGATCGCCAACAGCAGGAAGGCGGCGAAGAACACCGGATAGGACAACTGGATCAGGCTCATCCAGCTGCCATGCAGGGCTGGCCAGCGAATCTCTGCCAACCAGGCCAGCAGCGCCTGGGGATAACTTTGCTCCAGGCCCAGGGCCACGCTGCCGAAGGCGAGCAACACGGCGAAGCGCGCCACCATGTCCTGGAACAGATGCGTGCGCTCCTGCCAGGCAGCGAACAAACCGAACAACAAGGGCAGCAACAGGCAGCACAGGTGGAATACCACCGCGGCATCCTCACGGACCCGGCCATTGTCCCGGTAGAAGTCGGTCTGGGTATCGAGCAGGAAGTAGGCGATGTACACCGTGACCATCAGGAACAGCTCGCGCTGGCGTCGATACACCGCGCAATACGCCCCGCCGAGCAACAGCACCAGGGTCGGCAGCACGTTGAACAGCGAAGTGAAGAATACGTTGAGGTCCTTGACGTAGGCGGCCGCCAGCCCAGCAAGCAGAAGCAGTAAAGACGGAAGAAAGTGACTGAAACGTACAGCGGAAGAACGCGGCAAGGGTAAAACTCCAACCCGGCTTATCAGTAGATGGCATTGTGCCTTCATTACAGAAGTTAAGCACATGCGATGTGACAGGCGTCACATTGCCACCTCTGTAACGGCAGGGAATCGCTTCAGCTTAGCGTTTTAGTCGGGAATTTTTACCGAAGGTCCGCAGATGCAAAAAAGCCGCTCGCCCCGAGGGGCGAGCGGCTTCACAGTGGAGCCGGACAGGCTTAGTAAGCCAGGCCGAAATCCTCTTCCTTCATGTCCATCAGGTTGTTGGCGCCCGACAGCATGGTGGCGACATGAGTGCGAGTACGCGGCAGGATGCGCTGGAAGTAGAAGCGCGCGGTCTGCAGCTTGGCGGTGTAGAAGGCCTCTTCGGTGGTGCCGGCAGCCAGCTTCTCGGCCGCCAGGCGTGCCATGTCGGCCCAGAAGTAGGCCAGGCAGGCGTAACCGGAGTACATCAGGTAGTCCACCGAAGCAGCACCGACTTCTTCACGGTCCTTCATCGCGGCCATGCCCACTTTCATGGTCAGCTCGCCCCATTCCTTGTTCAGTGCCGCCAGCGGTGCCACGAATTCCTTCACGGCTTCGTTGCCTTCGTTGTTCTGGCAGAACTTGTGGACGATCTTGGTGAAGCCCTTCAGCGCCTCGCCCTGGGTCATCAGCACCTTGCGGCCCAGCAGGTCCAGGGCCTGGATACCGGTGGTGCCCTCGTACAGCATCGAGATGCGGCTGTCGCGAACGTTCTGCTCCATGCCCCACTCGGCGATGAAACCGTGGCCACCGTAGATCTGCACGCCGTGGTTGGCGGACTCGAAGCCCACCTCGGTCATGAAGGCCTTGGCGATCGGGGTCATGAAGGCCAGCAGGGCATCGGCCTTCTTCTTCTCTTCTTCATCCACACCGTACTTGACGATGTCCACCTGCTTGGCGGTGAAGTAGACCATGGCGCGGTTGCCTTCGGCGAACGCCTTCATGGTCAGCAGCATGCGACGTACGTCCGGGTGCACGATGATCGGGTCGGCAGCCTTGTCCGGTGCTTTCGGGCCGGTCAGCGAGCGCATTTGCAGGCGGTCGCGAGCGTATTTCAGGCCACCCTGGAAACCGATCTCGGCGTGGGCCAGGCCTTGCAGCGCGGTACCCAGGCGAGCGGTGTTCATGAAGGTGAACATGCAGTTCAGGCCTTTGTTCGCCGGGCCGATCAGGAAACCGGTGGCCGCGTCGAAGTTCATCACGCAGGTGGCGTTGCCGTGGATACCCATCTTGTGTTCCAGGGAACCGCAGCTCACGGCGTTACGCTGGCCGACAGAGCCATCGGCGTTGGGCAGGAACTTGGGCACGATGAACAGCGAGATACCCTTGGTGCCGGCCGGGGCGTCCGGCAGGCGAGCCAGTACGATGTGGACGATGTTGTCGGCCATATCGTGTTCACCGGCGGAGATGAAGATCTTGGTACCGGTGACTTTGTAGGAACCGTCGGCCTGAGGCTCGGCCTTGGTGCGCAGCATGCCCAGGTCGGTGCCGCAATGTGGCTCGGTCAGGCACATGGTGCCGGTCCACTCGCCGGTCACCAGCTTGGTCAGGTAGGCGTCTTGCTGCTCAGGCGTACCGTGGGCGGAAATGGTGTTCATCGCGCCATGGGACAGGCCTGGGTACATGCCCCACGACCAGTTGGCCTCGCCGACCATTTCGCTGACCGCCAGGCCCAGCGACTCAGGCAGGCCCTGGCCGCCGTGTTCGACGTCGTGGGCCAGGCTTGGCCAGCCGCCTTCGACGAATTGCTTGTAGGCTTCCTTGAAGCCGGTTGGGGTCTTAACGCCAGATTCACTCCAGGTGCAACCTTCCAGGTCGCCCACACGGTTCAGCGGCGCCAGCACCTGCTCACAAAACTTCGCACCTTCCTCGAGAATGGCGTCAACCATGTCCGGAGTGGCGTCCTGGCAAGCCGGGAGGCTCTGATAGTGCGCCTCATAACCAAGCAGCTCGTCACGAACGAAGCGAATATCACGCAAGGGGGCCTTGTAGTCAGGCATAGCGATAAACCTCTGCTGATGTAACCGGGAATGAACAACCGCGTTGAGTTTTTATAGCGGTCAAACAGTTGTTTGAAACATACGTTTACGCCCAAATCTTGTCAAGCGTCGGACAAATACCTTTCGTCATCGGCATGTAACACCCGCGTAGGCCAAGGCCCACGGCACTGCCATGAAGTGTAGAAGCCGGCTAGTCGGCAATCAGTCAGCGCAAGAATTCAGCCGAGGACATGGCATAAAGACAGGCATGAAAAAGCCCGGCCCCCGAAAACGGGGGCCGGGCTTCGACGAAAGGACAATCAGGCGTAGGTGTCGATCAGCGTACCGAGGGCTTCATCCGAGGCCTTGGCGACCTTGACGCCCAGTTCCACCTGGAACTTGCCGGCGGACATTTCCACCACGCTGCTGGCCACGTCCGACTCCTGGCTGCGGTCCACACCGCGCAGGCGGTTGACCTGAAGCTCCGACGACTGACTGCCCGCGGAGCGGTCGACAGCGGTGCTGGCAATCTGGCCAGCGGCTTGATCGACACGATTCTGCCCGGCCTGAATCGCGTTCAGCCCGGCGTAGAAAGCGCTGTTCCCGGAAATTTCCATGAGAGAACTCGACCTGGAAAATGAATGACGGGTGTCATTGAAGCAGACCCGTCAAGAAAACGCCCGTCAAAAACACTAATGGCCAAATGCCCTGCCATAGGCAAAATCTAGTCCAGCAGATCCAGTTGCAGGTGTTCGGCCACCGCCTCGGCCCCAGCCAGCCGGAGCCAGGGCACCTTACCCAGGCACGGCGCAGGAAGACGCTCGGCCAGGGTCGCCAGGTTCTCTTCCAGACGAGAGGTCTTCGGATCGACGATATTGGCCACCCAACCCGCCAGTTGCAGGCCGTCCCGGGCAATGGCTTCGGCAGTCAGCAAGGCATGGTTGATGCCCCCCAGCCGCACCCCCACCACCAGGATCACCGGCAACCCCAGGGCCATGGCCAGGTCCGAGAGATTGTCCTGGCCCGCCAGGGGTACGCGCCAACCACCTGCACCTTCGATCAGGGTGAAATCCGCGCCCTTGGCCAGGATGTGGCGCATGGGCAGCAGCAACGACTGCACCGTCAATGCCACGCCCGCCTCGCGTGCGGCCAGGTGCGGAGCGATGGCCGGCTCGAAGGCGATCGGGTTCACCTCCTCATAGCTCAGTGGCAACGACGCCTGCGCTTGCAACGCCAAGGCATCGGCATTGCGCAGGCCCTTGGCCGTCAGCTCGCAACCGGACGCCACCGGCTTGCCCGCCGCCGTGCTCAGCCCGGCCAGGCGCGCGGCATGCAGCAGGCCAGCGGCGATGGTGGTCTTGCCCACCTCGGTGTCGGTGCCGGTGATGAAATAGGCAGGACTCATAGTGGTTTCTCCAATACGGCATGGACTACCTGGTAAGTCGCCGGCAGCCCCTTGGCCTGGCGAAAGCCCTCATAGGCCGCGATCAACCCTGCGATCCGTGCCCGCCCAGTCAGGCCACCAGGGCGACCAGGATTGAGGTTGTGCGCGCCCAGGGCCTTGAGTTCATGGGTCAGGCTGCGCACGTCCGGGTAGTGCAGGACATGGGGTACCCGCTCCAGGCTCCGCACTCGCAAACCGCTGGCGTCGCACAATTGGCGATAGCGCTCGAACTCGCGAAAGCGATTGACGTGCACCTGCCCATCCACCTGTGCCCAGCTCTCGCGCAGCTCGTGCAAGGTGCCCACGCACAGGCTGGCGAAGGCCAGCACACCACCGGGCTTGAGGACTCGTCGCGCCTCGCTGAGCACCGCGGCGAAATCAGCGCACCACTGCACCGCCAGGCTGGAAAAGATCAACTCACAGCTGTCCGCCCGCAACGGCAGGCGCTCGGCGTCTCCCGCTATAAAATGCTCAGCGCCGCCCAGGGGCCTGGCATGCTCGAGCATACCCTCGGCAATATCCAGGGCCAGGCCCTGGCCATCAGGAAAGCGTGCGCCCAACGCCCGGCTGAAGTGCCCGGTGCCGCACCCCATGTCCAGCCAGCGTGCAGGGGCCCAGCCAATGGGCAAGCGCTCCAGCAATTGCTGGCCAACCGCTCGTTGCAACTCGGCAACGCTGTCATAGCTGGCAGCGGCACGGGAGAACGAGGCCGCAACCCGGCGCTTGTCAGGCAGGCCTGTAGGTGGGACGGGAACAGACAGGTCAGTCATCACCGGACTCATGCAAGAAAGCCTGGATCGCACCCGCCACTCCATGGGGGTCCTCCAGGAGAAAACCATGGCTGGCCTGTTCAATCAGGCCAACCTCTACATCCGGCAACAATGCCAGCAACTCACTCGCCGCCTCGGCAGGCACCAGGCCATCGAGCCCGGCGAACAGATGCAACTGCGGCCCACGAAAACCCTGCAAGGCCTCACGGGTGTCGAGCTGCGCCAGCAACTCCAGGCCAGCCATCAACACCTCGGGCTGGGTGACCGGCGCGCCACCGAGCAGCAACCGGGACAAACCTCGCGGATCGCCAGCACCCTGGGCGCAAAGCAGCGAGAAGCGCTTGAGGGTGGCACGCGGATCGCCAGCGCAGCCCGCCAGGAACCCATCGAAGGTCTCCCCGGCCATCGCGCTGGCCCAATGCTCATGGGCGACAAAACTGGGATTGCTGGCCAGGGTCAGCAGGCCGCAACAACGCTCGCCACGCCGTGCGGCCAACTCCGAGGCGAGCATGCCTCCCAAGGACCAGCCGCCCAGCCAGGCGTTATCGGGCAGGGCGTCATCGAGCTCATCCAGCCAGTCAGCCGGGTCGCTGGATACCAGTTCCGGCAACGGCTCGATCTCCACCCTCAGGTGCTCATCCAATCCTTGCAAGGCCGCTGCCAGGGGCTCCAGGGGTGACACGCCCAGGCCCCAGCCGGGCAACAGAATCAGTCGATCACGCATGGCTCGGTCCCGCCTGCCGTTCACTGAAGCAATCTGCCAATACGTCTAACAATAGCTGTACCTGACTTTCGCTGTGAGCGGCGGACAAGGTCACGCGCAACCGCGCGCTGCCGGCCGGGACCGTCGGCGGGCGAATAGCGGTGACCAGGATCCCGCGCTCGCGCAGCCTCTGCGACAGGCGCATGGCCCGGGCGCTGTCGCCGACCAGGATGGGCTGGATCGGAGTGAAGCTGTCCATCAGCTCCAGGCCGATCTGCTCGGCGCCCCGACGGAACTGGCGGACCAGGCTCGCCAGGTGCTCGCGGCGCCAGTGTTCGCTGCGCAGTAGCTCTAGGCTCTTCAAGGTGGCACAGGCCAACGCTGGCGGCTGGCTGGTGGTATAGATGTAGGGCCGGGCGAACTGGATCAGGCTCTCGATCAACTCCTCGCTCCCTGCGACAAAGGCCCCAGCGGTTCCGAAAGCCTTGCCCAGGGTCCCCACCAGCACCGGCACCTCATCCAGGCCCAGGCCGTAATGTTCTACCAGGCCCGCGCCGTTGGCACCCAGGGGACCGAAGCCATGGGCGTCGTCCACCATCAGCCAGGCGCCTCGGGCCTTGGTTTCACGGGCCAGGGCCGGCAGATCGGCCACATCGCCATCCATGCTGAATACCCCGTCGGTGACCACCAGGGTATTGCCGGTAGCCTTTTCCAGGCGCTTGGCCAGGCTGGCCGGATCGTTGTGCAGGTAGCGGTTGAAACGCGCGCCACTGAGCAGCCCGGCATCCAGCAGCGAAGCATGGTTGAGACGGTCTTCCAGCACCGTGTCGCCCTGCCCCACCAGGGCCGTGACCGCCCCGAGATTGGCCATGTAGCCGGTACTGAACAGCAACGCCCGAGGGCGGCCGGTGAGTTCTGCCAAGGCCTCTTCGAGGGCGTGATGCGGGCCGCTATGGCCCACCACCAAGTGCGAGGCGCCACCGCCCACGCCCCAGCGACTGGCACCGGCGCGCCAGGCTTCGATCACTTGCGGATGATTGGCCAGGCCCAGGTAGTCGTTGTTGCAGAACGCCAGCAATGGCTGGCCGTCGACCACCACTTGCGGCCCCTGGGGGCTATCGAGCAGGGGACGCTGGCGATACAGGTGTTCGGCACGGCGCGCAGCGAGGCGCGCGGCAAGATCAAAAGACATGCAGGCCTCGATGATCAAAAGATGAGCCGTCGCCTCTGCCCCTGGCCGCGACAGGTGTGCGAGATCGGGATGCACTCCTGATCCTCGCCCCCTTTCGGGTCGGTCGCGGCCTGTGGCAGCGGGCTACGGGTGGTCGGTCGCTCAGACGACAGCGTTGTAGAACTGCTCGCTGCTCTTTTGCTCCACCAGGGCCTGTTCGATGGCCGCCTGGTGCACTTCATCGGCATGCTCTTCGCGCGCTTCGGGCTGGATGCCCAGGCGGGCGAACAGCTGCATGTCCTTGTCGGCCTGCGGATTGGCGGTGGTCAGCAACTTGTCGCCATAGAAAATCGAGTTGGCGCCGGCGAAGAAGGCCAGGGCCTGCATCTGCTCGTTCATGGCCTCACGGCCAGCGGAGAGGCGCACATGGGATTGCGGCATGAGAATCCGCGCCACGGCGAGCATGCGGATGAAGTCGAACGGGTCAACGTCATCGGCATTTTCCAGCGGCGTACCGGCCACTTTCACCAGCATGTTGATCGGCACCGACTCCGGGTGCTCCGGCAGGTTGGCCAGCTGGATCAACAGCCCGGCACGGTCGTCCAGGGACTCGCCCATGCCCAGGATGCCGCCGGAACAGATCTTCATCCCGGCATCGCGCACATAGGCCAGGGTCTGCAGGCGTTCGCTATAGGTGCGGGTGGTGATGATGCTGCCGTAGAACTCCGGCGAGGTGTCCAGGTTGTGGTTGTAGTAGTCCAGGCCAGCCTGGGCCAGGGCCTCGGTCTGCTCCTGGTCGAGCTTGCCCAGGGTCATGCAGGTCTCCAGGCCCATGGCCTTGACCCCTTTGACCATCTCCAGCACGTAGGGCATGTCCTTGGCGGAAGGATGCTTCCAGGCCGCGCCCATGCAAAAACGCGTGGAGCCGATGGCCTTGGCCCGGGCAGCCTCTTCCAGGACCTTCTGCACTTCCAGGAGTTTTTCCTTTTCCAGGCCGGTGTTGTAGTGACCGGACTGCGGACAATATTTGCAATCTTCCGGGCAAGCGCCGGTCTTGATCGACAGCAGGGTGGAAACCTGGACCCGATTGGCATCGAAATGCGCGCGGTGCACCGTCTGCGCCTGGAACAGCAAGTCGTTGAACGGCTGGGTGAACAGGGCTTTGACTTCAGCCAAAGTCCAGTCATGACGCAAGGTGGCGGTGGTGCTGGCGCTCATGGGCGGTTCCTTGATTATGCTTGGCAGGCGGTGCGGGACAGGGAAAGTCCACAGCCGCAACACGGATGTTCGGCATATTTAAGGAAGCCGCCATGCACTGTCAACCAGAAAGAAAAGTACCGGTTTACATTTGGCTAAAAAACAAACAAACCTGTTTGCTCTGCGACGAACCCAGCGATTCAGCCATGGCCCTGTGCACGCCCTGCTTGCACGACCTGCCCTGGCTCGGGGCCCAGTGCCCGGTCTGCGCCCTGCCGTTGCCGGTCGCGGGATCGACCTGCGGCCAATGCCTGCAACGACCTCCGGCGTTCACCAAGGTCATCGCCCCTTGGCGCTACGACTTCCCGATAGACAGCCTGGTCAGCCGCTTCAAACACCATGAAAAGTGGCCTTTTGGCCGCCTGATGGCCGAGCTTCTCGGGCAGTTCCTGCATTATCGTTTCGACGAGGGGTTACCCCGGCCGGACTGCCTGGTGCCGGTGCCACTGTCCCGGCGCCGCCTGCGCCAGCGCGGTTTCAACCAGGCCGACATGCTGGCCCACTGGTTGGGTCGGCAACTGCAACTACCGGTCGAGCCACAGTGGGTCCGGCGCACCCAGGACACGCCTGCACAACAAGGCCTGGGGGCATGGGCTCGCCAGGGTAACTTGCGCCGGGCGTTCACCCTGGCAAGCGATGCCCAGGTCAGGGGCCGGCACCTGGCGCTGGTGGACGACGTCCTGACCACCGGCGCCACCGCCCAGGCCCTGGCTCGCCTGCTACTGGCAGCCGGAGCCCGCCAGGTGGACGTCTATTGCCTGGCCCGTACTCCCAGGCCCGAGGCCCCGGACTGACTTGACTCTCGTCGCTCAAGCCGCAAACTCCCAGTCCATCTTCCGTGCCCGAAGCGTCCCAGCCATGTCCCTGCCCACCCTGTTGACCCAACACATCGCCCGTCGCCCGCAGCGCATCGCGCTGTTGCAGCACATCGCCGAGCAGGGCTCCATCACCCGTGCAGCGAAAAGTGCCGGCCTGAGCTACAAGGCGGCCTGGGACGCCATCGACGAGCTCAACAACCTGGCCCAGAACCCGCTGGTGGAGCGCAGCGTTGGCGGCAAGGGCGGTGGCGGCGCCAGGCTGTCCGCCGAAGGTGAACGGGTCTTGCGCCTCTATCAGCGCCTGCAGGTGCTGCAGGCCCAGGTATTGGAAGCGGCTGAAGACGCCAGCGATTTCGACCTGCTGGGGCGCTTGATGCTACGCACCAGTGCGCGCAACCAGTTGCACGGCAAGGTCCATGAAATTGTCCCGCAGGGTTGCAACGACCTGCTCAGCCTGGAACTGCCCGACGGGGTCCAGCTCAAGGCGCAGATCACCCACGACAGCACCCAGCGCCTGGAACTGGCCCCCGGCACCGAGGTCGTGGCCCTGATCAAGGCGGGATGGCTGGACGTGCAGGCCGTCGGGGCCCCGGTAACAACTGGACACAATTGCCTCACAGGCACCATCGAGCGAATTCTCGATGCCGAGGACGGCCCTTGCGAAGTCCGGATCGCCCTGCCCAATGGCCAGGTTCTCTGTGCCCTGGCCGAGCCGCTGCTGTTGAAAACCCTGGGGCTGGCGCAAGACCGGCCGGTCCAGGTGCAGTTCTCCCCCTCCCATGTGCTCCTGGGAACTCCGCTCTGACCCTGGCCCCAAGCTCCCGGACGCCCCTTTTCAAGGTCTTGGGCCTGCAACAAATTCGTCATCGGTGCTCATTAAGGTGGCTGCAAAAACCCGCAGGGAGCCTGATATGAGCCTGTTAGAAGAAGACCAACCCACCGACCTGGAACAGATCGTCGGCCTCAGCCGCCGGGGCTTCATCGGTGCCGGCGCCCTGTGCGGCGCAGCCCTGTTCCTGGGCGGCAGCCTGCTGAGCCGCAGCGCCCTGGCTGCCGGTGTCAGCGCCGGCAACGGCCAACTGCTGGGTTTTGCCAGCATCCCCAGTGCCACCAGCGACACCATCACCCTGCCGCCGGGCTACAAGTCCTCGGTGCTGATCAGCTGGGGCCAGCCGTTGCACAAGAACGGCCCGGCCTTCGACCCGAGTGGCAATGGCACCGCCCAGGCCCAAGAAGTGCAATTTGGCGACAACAACGACGGCATGAGCCTGTTCGCCTTCCCGGATGACCGCAACCGGGCCCTGATGGCGATCAACAACGAATACACCAACTACCGCTACCTCTTCCCCCACGGCGGCCTGCCACAGTCGGCCGAGGACGCACGCAAGGCCCAGGCCAGCGAAGGCGTTTCAGTGATCGAGGTGCAACGCAAGAACGGCCAGTGGCAGTTCGTCCAGGGCTCGCGCTACAACCGGCGTATCCACGGCAACACGCCGATCCGCCTCAGCGGCCCCGCCGCCGGCCACGCGCTGCTCAAGACCAGCGCCGACCCCAAGGGCAAGAAAGTCCTCGGCACCTTCCAGAACTGCGCCAATGGCAAGACCCCGTGGGGCACCTACCTGACCTGCGAAGAGAACTTCACCGACTGCTTCGGCAGCAGCAACGCCGAGCACAAGTTCGACGCCGCCCAGAAGCGCTATGGCGCCTCGGTGGCCAGCCGCGACATCAACTGGCACCTGCACGATCCGCGCTTCGACCTGGCCAAGAACCCCAACGAGCTCAACCGCCACGGCTGGGTGGTGGAGATCGACCCTTTCGATCCGCAATCGACCCCGATCAAGCGCACCGCCCTGGGCCGCTTCAAGCATGAGAACGCCGCCCTGGCGCAAACCCGCGATGGCCGCGCCGTGGTCTACATGGGCGACGACGAACGCGGTGAGTTCATCTACAAATTCATCAGCCGCGACCGCATCAACCACCGTCATCCCAAGGCCAACCGCGACCTGCTGGACCACGGCACGCTGTATGTGGCGCGTTTCGATGCAGGCGATGGCAACCCGGACCACCCCAAGGGCCAGGGCCAGTGGATCGAGCTGACCCATGGCAAGAACGGCATCGACGCCAGCAGCGGTTTCGCCGACCAGGCCCAGGTGCTGATCCAGGCCCGCCTGGCCGCCAGCGTGGTCCAGGCCACACGCATGGACCGTCCCGAGTGGATCGTGGTCAGCCCCAAGGATGGCCAGGTGTATTGCACCCTGACCAACAACTCCAAGCGCGGTGAGGATGGCATGCCGGTGGGCGGCCCCAACCCGCGGGAGAAAAACGTCTATGGGCAGATCCTGCGCTGGCGCACCGGTGGCGACGACCATGGCTCGCTGAACTTCTCCTGGGACCTGTTCGTGGTCGCCGGCAACCCTGGCGTGCACGCCGGCAAGCCCAAGGGCGGCTCCTCCAACATCACCCCGCAGAACATGTTCAACAGCCCCGATGGCCTGGGTTTCGACAAGGCCGGGCGCCTGTGGATCCTCACCGACGGCGACTACAGCAACAGTGGCGACTTCGCCGGCATGGGCAACAACCAGATGCTCTGCGCCGATCCCGACAGCGGCGAGATCCGCCGTTTCATGGTCGGACCGGTGGGCTGCGAAGTCACCGGGATCGCCTTCGCCCCGGACCACAAGACCCTGTTCGTGGGCATCCAGCACCCGGGGGAAAACGGCGGCTCGACCTTCCCTGAGCACTTGCCCAACGGCAAGCCGCGGTCCTCGGTGATGGCCATTACCCGGGAAGATGGCGGCATCATCGGCGCTTGATCCAAGCGCGTGCCGAACCGGCGCCTGCCTCTGGCCGAGGCAGGCGCCATAGCGCCCTCCACCGGCCTGCCCGTCTGCGTTACCATGCTGGGCCGGACGCGGCAGCCTGCTGCGCGCAGGAGTAAGCATGTCGCACCCGTTTGATACCCTCACCCCCGACCTGGTCCTGGACGCCGTGGAAAGCATCGGCTTTCTCAGTGATGCCCGGGTCCTGGCCCTCAACAGCTACGAGAACCGCGTCTACCAGGTCGGCATCGACCAGGGCGAGCCACTGGTGGCCAAGTTCTACCGCCCCCAGCGCTGGAGCGACGAGGCCATCCTCGAAGAACACAGCTTCACCTTCGAACTGGCCGAGTGCGAGGTGCCGGTAGTGGCGCCGATCGTCCATGAAGGGCGCAGCCTGTTCGAGCATGCGGGGTTTCGTTTCGCCCTGTTCCCAAGGCGTGGTGGCCGCGCCCCGGAACCGGGCAACCTCGACCAGCTCTATCGCCTCGGGCAACTGCTGGGCCGCCTGCACGCCGTCGGTGCCAGCCGCCCGTTCAGCCACCGCGAGGCCTTGGGCGTGCAGAACTTCGGCCACGACTCCCTGGCGACTCTGCTGCAAGGCAACTTCATTCCCAAGAGCCTGTTGCCGGCCTATGAGTCCGTCGCCCGCGACCTGCTCAAGCGCGTGGAAGCCCTCTATCAGTCCACTACGCACCAGAACATCCGCCTGCATGGCGACTGCCACCCGGGCAACATGATGTGCCGCGACGAGGTGTTCCATATCGTCGACCTGGACGACTGTCGCATGGGCCCTGCGGTGCAGGACCTGTGGATGATGCTCGCGGGGGACCGCCAGGAACGCCTCGGCCAGTTGTCCGAGTTGATGGACGGCTACAGCGAGTTTCACGATTTCAACCCTCGCGAACTGGCACTGATCGAGCCGCTGCGGGCCCTGCGCCTGATGCACTACAGCGCCTGGCTGGCCCGGCGCTGGGATGACCCGGCGTTCCCCCGCAGCTTCTCCTGGTTCGGTAGCGAACGTTATTGGGGCGACCAGGTACTGGCCCTGCGCGAACAATTGGCGGCGCTCGACGAAGAACCCCTGCGGCTGTTCTGAAGCCCCGGGCGGGAACGGCAGGCCATGCACGGAAAAGCCAGGACAGGTATAGACAATTATCCTTACAATCGCGCCTTTGATAGTTGCCTAAGCAAGGATTCTCCATGCAAGCCGCCAACCCGCGCCGCGGGTACATCCTGGGCCTGACCGCCTACATCATCTGGGGTCTGTTTCCGCTCTATTTCAAAGCCATCGCCAGCGTGCCCGCCGTGGAAATCATCGTCCACCGAGTGCTCTGGTCAGCGCTGTTCGGCGGCCTGCTGCTGGTGGTCTGGAAGCACCCCGGCTGGTGGCGGGAACTGCGGGACAACCCACGGCGCCTGGCGATCCTGGCCCTGAGCGGCACCCTGATCGCCGCCAACTGGCTGACCTATGTCTGGTCGGTAAACAACGGGCGCATGGTCGAGGCCAGCCTGGGCTACTACATCAACCCGCTGATCAACGTACTGATGGGCATGCTGATCCTCGGCGAGCGCCTGCGCCGCCTGCAGTGGCTGGCGGTGCTGCTGGCGGCGGTCGGGGTGGCCCAGCAGGTCTGGCAGTTGGGCAGCCTGCCCTGGGTCTCGCTGGCCCTGGCGCTGAGCTTCGGTTTCTATGGCCTGATCCGCAAACAGGCTCCAGTGAAGGCCTTGCCGGGGCTGGTGGTGGAAACCTGGATGCTGGTGCCCATCGCAATGGCCTGGCTGCTGTTGCACCCGGACGCCAGCAGCGCCCATGCGGCCTTCTGGACCAGCTCAGAAGCCTGGTGGCTGGTGGCGGCCGGCCCGGTGACGCTGATCCCGCTGGTGTGCTTCAACGCCGCCGCCCGGGACCTGCCCTACACCACCCTGGGGTTCCTGCAATACCTGGCCCCGACCCTGGTGCTGCTCCAGGCCGTGCTGCTGTTCGGTGAGCAACTGTCCTCCAGCACCCTGGTGGCTTTCATGTTCATCTGGGCGGGCCTGGCGGTGTACAGCGTGGATGCCTGGCTGAGCCTGCGCGGACGTAACTGATCAATAAACAATCAATCATCTGCAGGCCACGTCCCCTGTGGCCTGCGGCGGTTCTTCCCAAGCTTATCCACAAGCTGGTCCCCGCCGTTTGTGCACAAGCCCTTGAAATTGCCGGTTTTTTGATCAATTCACGGGAAGCCGCGACACCCCTGGGCCAGCGCCGGGTCTCTACAGGTTATCCACAGGCGCATGCACGCTTTACTGGGATAACCCATCCAACGGCCCTCAGCCTTCGCTGCGCAGCACCAACTCCACCATCAGGTCGTCCGCCAGGGTTTCCAGGCGTGCCTGCAAGACCTCAAGGGACAGGGTCAGGGGCACTGCCAGGATGGCCTCGGCATGGAACAGCGGCTCGCTGCTCATGGGCGCCGGCCGCACTTCCGTCACCAGCCGCTCCAGATTGACCCCCTGCTCCGCCAGCAAGCGGGTGATGTCCCGGACAATCCCCGGTCGGTCGTTACCCACCAGTTCCATGGCAATGGGTTTCCAGGTGCAAGATTGCTCGATGCTGCTTTGCGCGATCAACACCCGGATGCCCTGGGCCGAAAGCCCCTGCAAGGCGTCCACCAGCTCATCGTAGGCTTCGGCCGGCACCGCCACCCGGAGAATGCCGGCGAACTGCCCGGCCATGCGCGACAGGCGGCTTTCCAGCCAGTTGCCACCGTGGGCGGCGATGCACTGGGCAATGCGTTCGACCTGCCCGGCCTTGTCCGCAGCGAATACCGTGAGAACGAGATGGTCCATGGCGCAGCCCTCTTTTACGGGTGGAAGAGCAATTATAGGCAGCCTCGCCAGCAGCGCCCGGTGCCCCTGGTCGAGGCCAGGCAAATGGACCGGTAGCCCAAAAATACAAATCGTGTACAACTTTTTGTATTTATATGGAACAATCCATCGGCTTTTTGCGAACACCAAGCTTCCCAGCGTGACCGCACTGCATTATTGAGTCGCGAAACGACGTATTTAGTCTAATTTTCACAACCGCAATTCATCATGTAGTATGCCGCAGCGCGCACTACATAATGTTGGAACGATGTCTGCCAAGGCTTGATCACAACCCCCGCAATCCCCGTCAGCAAGGCTCCGCCGTTGATTGGAAGCACCCAGCCGCCAGCGATGGCATGTACTGGTGATCAGGGTTGTGCTTTAAATGGCCGCCGGCTTCATTGTTAATTTGAAGAGCTGAAAAGCGAAATAGCTGAGCAGAGTGAGGCAAGCAATGACTGAACACGTTCAAGTCGGTGGCCTGCAGGTCGCCAGAGTCCTGTTCGACTTCGTGAACAACGAAGCCATTCCCGGTACCGGCCTCACCGCCGACGCGTTCTGGGCCGGGGCCGACAAGGTCATCCACGACCTGGCCCCGAAGAACAAAGCCCTACTCGCCAAGCGCGACGACTTCCAGGCCCGGATCGATGCCTGGCACCAGTCTCGTGCCGGCCAGGCGCATGACGCCGTGGCTTACAAAGCCTTCTTGCAAGACATCGGTTACCTGCTGCCAGAAGCAGCGGATTTCCAGGCGACGACCCAAAACGTCGATGAAGAGATCGCCCGCATGGCAGGCCCGCAGCTGGTAGTGCCGGTGATGAACGCCCGCTTCGCCCTCAACGCCTCCAACGCCCGCTGGGGCTCGCTGTACGACGCGCTGTATGGCACCGACGCCATCAGCGAAGCCGATGGTGCGCAAAAGGGCAAAGTCTACAACAAGGTCCGCGGCGACAAGGTCATCGCCTTCGCCCGCGCCTTTCTCGATGAATCCGCCCCCTTGACCGCTGGCTCCCACGTGGATTCGGTGAGCTACAAGATCGTTGGCGGCAAGCTGGTGGCAGGCCTCAAGGGCGGCAGCAACAGCGGCCTGCGCGACGATGCCCAGCTGATCGGCTACCAGGGCGATGCCGCGGCACCGACCGCGATCCTGCTCAAGCACAACGGCCTGCACTTCGAGATCCAGATCGACGCCGCAAGCCCCGTCGGCCAGACCGACGCCGCCGGGGTCAAGGATCTGCTGATGGAAGCGGCCCTGACCACCATCATGGACTGCGAAGACTCGGTCGCCGCGGTCGATGCCGACGACAAGGTAGTGATCTACCGCAACTGGCTGGGCCTGATGAAAGGCGACCTGGCCGAAGAAGTGGCCAAGGGCGGCAAGACCTTCACCCGCACCATGAACGACGACCGCGAGTACACCGGCGCCGACGGCAAGTCCGTGAAGCTGCATGGTCGTTCGCTGCTGTTCGTGCGTAACGTCGGCCACCTGATGACCATCGACGCGATCCTCGACCAGCACGGCAACGAAGTGCCGGAAGGCATCCTCGACGGCCTGGTCACCAGCCTCGCGGCGATCCACAACCTCAACGGCAACACCTCGCGCAAGAACAGCCGTACCGGCTCGGTGTACATCGTCAAGCCGAAGATGCACGGCCCTGAAGAAGCCGCGTTCACCAACGAGCTGTTCGGCCGCATCGAAGAGGTGCTGAACCTGCCGCGCAACACCTTGAAAGTCGGGATCATGGACGAGGAGCGCCGTACCACGGTCAACCTCAAGGCTTGCATCAAGGCGGCCAGCGAGCGCGTGGTGTTCATCAACACCGGCTTCCTCGACCGCACCGGCGACGAGATCCACACCTCCATGGAAGCCGGCGCCATGGTGCGCAAGGCCGACATGAAGGCCGAGAAATGGATCGGCGCCTACGAGAACTGGAACGTCGATATCGGCCTGAGCACCGGCCTGCAAGGTCGTGCGCAAATCGGTAAAGGCATGTGGGCGATGCCCGACCTGATGGCAGCGATGCTCGAACAGAAAATCGCCCACCCGCTGGCCGGTGCCAACACCGCGTGGGTGCCGTCGCCGACTGCCGCCGCCCTGCACGTGCTGCACTACCACAAGGTCGACGTATTCGCCCGCCAGGCCGAACTGGCCAAGCGCGCCCGTGCTTCGGTGGATGACATCCTGACCATCCCGCTGGCAGTCAACCCGAGCTGGACGCCGGAGCAGATCAAGAACGAACTGGACAACAACGCCCAGGGCATCCTTGGTTACGTGGTGCGCTGGATCGACCAGGGCGTGGGCTGTTCCAAGGTGCCGGACATCAACGATGTCGGCCTCATGGAAGACCGCGCCACCCTGCGGATCTCCAGCCAGCACATCGCCAACTGGCTGCGCCATGGCGTGGTGACCCAGGAGCAGGTGCTCGAAAGCCTCAAGCGCATGGCTCCAGTCGTTGACCGGCAGAACGCCGCCGACCCACTGTACCGCCCACTGGCCCCGAACTTCGACAGCAACATCGCCTTCCAGGCTGCCCTGGAACTGGTGATCGAAGGCACCAAGCAACCCAACGGCTACACCGAGCCGGTCCTGCACCGTCGGCGCCGTGAGTTCAAGGCCAAGAACGGCCTGTAACGGCGCAGCACCAGCAACAAAAAAGCCCCGGTCCATGACCGGGGCTTTTTCATTTCGGCTCGCTGCCCCCTTGGCGCTACAGCACCACGCCCAGCTCGTGCTTGACCAACGCCAACAGCTTGCCGGTGTCGATGGGCTTGAGCAGGAAGTCCACCACGCTCAGGTGCATGGCGGCGATGGCGTCGCGCACATCGGCATCGCCGGAAATGATGATGATCGGCAACGCCGCCCGTTCCGATTCACGCACCTGGCGAATCAGGTCCAGGCCACTGCAAGGTGCCATGCGCAGGTCGGTGATCAACAGGCCGATGGACTTGTTCGACTCGAGCATTTCCAACGCAGCCTTGCCACTGGCCGCGGTCATGCAACGAATGCCATCAAGACCGAGGATCTCCGAAAGCAATTCGCGGGCATCCTTGTCGTCATCGGCGATCAACACCCGCTGCGCCGGCAGATCGGGCTCCAGCATGACGGCACTCAGCGCCTCGCGCTCGGCATCGCTCAAGATATCGTGGTCGGACATACAGTTCTCTACAGGATCGAATCACCTAGCACAGTGGTCAGACATCGCCAGGCAGGCCTCCAATGTGCACTTCGTCGGAAAAATTGCCAAGAGCCTTGATCAGAGCTTTTTTGCATCGATGGCCTGTGGCTCAAAGCCAAATGTCCGGCCCCCGGTAGCCGAACCGGCCAAGCCCGAAGCAACGCGACCCAAGAGCACGGCAATAGCGAGGCGCCTCCTAGACTTACGTCCAATGGGCACCTGCCAGTCCCTGGGCCGACCATTGCCCTGATCCGAACACAACAAATCCAAAAAGCTTGCGGTAATCGTCATGAGTAAAGCGGACGCCTTCATCCAGGCAGGGAAGACCGCGGTGTTGCAGAACATCCAGGGCACTGTGCAGTTCCTGCAACGTTTCCCCCCTTTCAACCAGATGGAAAACCTGCACCTGGCCTATCTGGTAGAACAGTGCCAACTGCGCTTCTACGGCCCCGGCGACAGCATCATCAAGCCCGCCGACGGCCCGGTGGAGCACTTCTACATCGTCAAGCAGGGCCGTGTGGTGGGTGAGCGCACCCACGCCGCCAAGGGCAGCACCGAAACCACCTTCGAGATCACCACCGGTGAGTGCTTCCCCTTGGCCGCGCTGCTGGGCGAACGCGCCACCCGTACCGAACACCGGGCCGCCGAAGACACCTTCTGCCTGCAATTGAACAAGAATGCCTTCATCAAGCTGTTCGCCCTCTCGGCGGAGTTTCGCGACTTCGCCCTGCGTGGGGTCAGCAGCCTGCTCGACCAGGTCAACCAGCAGGTCAAGCGCAAGGCTGTCGAAACCCTCGGTACCCAATACTCGCTGAACACCCGCCTGGGCGAGCTTGCCATGCGCCACCCCGTGACGTGCTCCCCGGCCACGCCGCTGCGCGAAGCCGTGGCGCAGATGCATGAACAACAGGTAGGCAGCATCGTGGTGGTGGACGAACGCAAGGCGCCCCTGGGGATCTTCACCCTGCGCGACCTGCGCCAGGTGGTGGCCGACGGCAGCCAGGACCTCAACCAGCCTATCGAACGCCACATGACCCAGGCGCCGTTCTTCCTCAGCCCGGACCACAGCGCCTTCGACGCCGCCATCGCCATGACCGAGCGCCATATCGCCCACGTCTGCCTGGTCAAGGAGCAACGCCTGTGCGGCGTGGTGTCCGAGCGCGACCTGTTTTCCCTGCAACGGGTCGACCTGGTGCACCTGGCACGCACCATCCGCAACGCGCCGCGAGTGGAACACCTGGTGGCGCTGCGCGGCGAGATCGGCCAACTGGTGGAACGCATGCTGGCCCATGGCGCCTCATCGACCCAGATCACTCACATCATCACCCTGCTCAACGATCACACCGTGTGCCGGGTGATCGAGCTGACCCTGGCCGACAAGGGCGACCCCGGCGTGCCCTTCAGCTGGCTGTGCTTCGGCAGCGAAGGCCGGCGCGAACAGACCCTGCACACCGACCAGGACAACGGCATCCTGTTCGAGGCCCGGGACGCGGCCCACGCCGCCGAGATCCGCGGCAAGCTGCTGCCCATCGCCCAGCAGATCAACCAGAGCCTGGCCCTGTGCGGCTTCACCCTGTGCAAGGGCAACATCATGGCCGGCAACCCCGAGCTGTGCCTGTCCCGAGCCGAATGGGCCCGGCGCTTCGCCGCCTTCATCCGCGAGGCGACCCCGGAGAACCTGCTGGGCTCGAGCATCTATTTCGATTTGCGGGTGGTCTGGGGCGACGAGCAAGGTGCCGAGCAGTTGCGCCGCGGCATCCTCGACCAGGTGGCCGACAATCGCCTGTTCCAGCGCATGCTGGCAGAAAACGCCCTGCGCCAGCGCCCGCCGGTGGGTCGCTTTCGCGAGTTCGTACTGGCCAAAAAGAACGGCGAGAAAGCCACCCTCGATCTCAAGGTCCAGGGCCTCACGCCCTTCGTCGACGGTGCCCGGCTGCTGGCCCTGGCCAACGGCATCGGCGCCATCAACACCTTGGAGCGCCTGCGCCAACTGGTGTCCAAGCAAGTCATCGAGCCGCTGGACGGCGCCGCCTATGAAGAGGCCTACCACTTCATCCAGCAAACCCGCATGCAACAGCACCAGCGCCAGACCCGGGACAACCAGCCCTACTCCAACCGGCTCGACCCGGACAGCCTCAATCACCTGGACCGGCGCATCCTGCGCGAGTCCCTGCGCCAGGCCCAGCGCCTGCAGAGCAGCCTGGCCCTGCGGTACCAGCTATGAGCCTGTTCAACTGGTTCCGCCCTGCCGCCAGCGTCCTGGACAGCACCCAGCAACAGCGCCGCGATCGCCTGCCGGCATTCTCCCCGCTGGATGAGCGCAGCCTGCGCGAACAACGCTGGGTGGTGGTGGACGTCGAGACCAGCGGCCTGAACCTCAATCGCGACCAGGTGCTGTCCATCGGGGCCGTAGTGATCGAGGACGGGGCCATCGACTTCAGCCAGCAGTTCGAACGCACCCTGCAGCGCGAGGGGCACAAGCTCAGCCCCAGCGTGCTGATCCACGGCCTGGGCCCCAGCGCCATCGCGGCCGGCAGCGATCCGCTGGAGGCCCTGCTGGACTTCATGGAGTTCGTTGGCGACAGCCCGCTGCTGGCCTTCCACGCCCCGTTCGACCAGCACATGCTTGGCCGCGCACTGAAGGACAGCCTGGGCTACCGCTTGCAGCACGACTTCCTCGATGTGGCGGACATGGCCCCGCTGCTCTGCCCACAAGCGCCTATCCGCGAGGCCGGCCTGGATGACTGGGTCGACTGGTTCAAGCTACAGGTGGTGGAACGCCACCATGCCGCGGCCGATGCCCTGGCCACTGCCGAACTGGCGCTGATCCTGTTCAACCGCGCGCAACAGCAACAAATCCACAGCCCCTTGAGCCTGCAACAGCGCCTGGGCCAGTGGAGACGCCGCCGGCAGGCTCCCTCCTTCTAGGTTTCGCGGGTGAGGGAGCTCGCGACCTCACCGCAACCGGCCCCACCCCATGGATCGATTGCCGACCAGCGTCAATTGCGCCACTGTTTCGCCTCTGCCACAATCGCGAATAATTCTCGTTATTTGAAACTTCCCCCTGGTGATTCCCGTTGTCGTCAGTCCAAAGTCCCCGCAATGAGCTGGTTGATACCCTGTATCGCGACCATCGTGGCTGGCTGCTGGCCTGGCTACGGCGCAACGTGGCCTGTGCACAACGGGCCGAAGACCTGAGCCAGGACACCTTCGTGCGCCTGCTGGGGCGCGATGAGCTCAAGGCCCCCCGTGAGCCCCGGGCCTTCCTGGCGGCCATCGCCAAGGGCCTGCTGTTCGATCATTTCCGCCGTGCCGCCCTGGAGCAGGCCTATCTCAACGAGTTGCTGCTGATCCCCGAGGCCGAACAACCCTCGCCGGAAGAACAGCAAATGATCCTCGAAGACCTCAAGACTATCGACCGCCTGCTCGATAAACTGTCGAGCAAGGCCCGCGCGGCCTTTCTCTACAACCGCCTCGATGGCCTGGGCCACGCCGAGATCGCCATCCGCCTGGGGGTCTCCGTACCCCGGGTCCGCCAGTACCTGGCCCAGGGCATCCGCCAATGCTACATCGCCCTCTACGGGGAGCCGACATGACCCCCATCAGTTCCAAGCCGGTGTCCGCCCGGGTGCTGGACGCCGCCATTGCCTGGCAACTGTCGCTGGACGGCGGCGCCAGCGCCCTGGAGCACGAAGAGTTCGCCAAGTGGCACTGCGCCCATGAAGAACACGCCCGTGCCTGGCGCCAGCTGGGCATGCTCGACCAGCGCTTCAACCTGGCTCCGGGCCCGGCCCGCAATGCCCTGGTGCAATCGCGCGAAGGCCTGCGCCGGCGCGTGCGCAAGCTGGGCCGCGGGATCGCCAGCGTGGTGCTGGTGGGAGGCCTGGGGCTGTTCCTCGAGCAGCACTACCTGCCGCTGGACTACTGGCTGGCCGACCAGCGCACCGGCACCGGCGAGCAACTCATGCTGCGCCTGTCCGACGGCACCCTGATCAACCTCAATACCCACAGCGCGCTGGACGTACGCTTCGACGACAAGCAGCGGCGCCTCATCCTGCAGGAAGGCGAAGTCCTGATCGAGACCGGACACGGCGACAGTCGCCCGTTCATCGTCGAGACCCGCGACGGCCGGCTACGGGCCCTGGGTACGCGGTTCCTGGTCAAGCGCGAGGACCAGGGCACGCGCCTGGGCGTGCTGCAGTCGGCGGTGGCGGCGCGGCCCCAGGAAGGCCAGGACGAAAAAGTCTTCAAGGAAGGCCAGCAGGTGCTGATGCAGCGCGATGGCCTGCAAGCGCCGCAGGCCCTGGCCATGGGTGCCGATGCCTGGAGCCTGGGCATGCTGGTGGTGGACAACGCCCGACTGGGCGACCTGATCAAGGAACTGGGCCGCTATCGCCACGGCTACCTGGGTGTCGCCCCCGAAGTGGCCGACCTGCGCATCACCGGCAGCTTCCCGCTGCACAACACCGACCTGGCGCTCGACGCCCTGCTGCCGACCCTGCCAGTGCAGATCGAGCGACGTACCGACTGGTGGGTCAACGTCGTCGCCAAGGCCGATCCCAAGCCCTGACATCCCCTTTCCCGCCGACTCCAACCTGCCTTGGAGCCGGCGGGCGACTGCCCTTCTTTCGCAAATCTAAATTATTTTCAATTCGCCCTATCACTTTTCGAATCTCATCCGGCTCATAGGCAATTGCGAAACATTTCCATCCAGGAGCCGCCGTATGTCCCGCCCGCTAGACACCCTGTTGCGCCCCAGCCTGCTGGCCATTGCCATTGCCCTGAGCGCCCCCCTGGCCAGCCCGTTGCTGATGGCGGCCGAGCAGTCCTCCAGCGTGCGCGCCTACAACCTGCCGGCGGCGCCCCTGGCCAGCACCTTGAACCAGATCGCCAGCCAGGCCGGCCTGGCCCTGAGCCTGAATCCGTCCCTGGCCGCCGGCAAGACCTCGGCCCCGGTCCAGGGCCAGTTCGACGCCGCCGGCGCCCTGCGCGAAGCCCTGCGCGGTACTGGCCTGCAACTGGAGCACAGCGGCGCCGGCACCTACAGCTTGGTGGCTGCACCGGAGGGCGTCGTGGCCCTGCCGGAAACCAATATCAGTGGCCAGCAGGCCTATGAAAGTGCCTGGGGGCCGGTGGAAGGCTACGTCGCTACCCGTACTGCCGCTGGCACCAAGACCGATACCTCGCTAGTAGAGGCGCCGCGTTCGATTTCCGTTGCTACCCGCCAACAGATGGAGGATCGCAACGTCCAGAACCTCGACGACGCGGTGCGCTACATGCCCGGCATCGTCTCCGCCAGCTACGGCAGTGACACCCGTTACGACTGGATGCTGGTGCGCGGCTTCGAACCCACCCAGTTCCTCGACGGCCTGCCACTGCCACGGGGCGCGTACGCCAACCCGAAAGCCGAGACCTGGAACCTAGACCGCCTGGCCTTGCTGCGCGGCCCGGCATCCTCGGTCTATGGCCAGACGCCTCCGGGCGGCTTGCTGGACATGGTCAGCCGGCGCCCCAGTGCCGAAGCCAGCCACTCCATCCAGTTGCAATACGGCAGCGACAACTATCGCCAGCTCAACTTCGCCAGCACCGGCAAGATCGATGACGAAGGCCGGTTCCTGTATGGGCTCAGCGGTGTCATCCGCGATGCAGGGACCCAGGTCGACCACATCGACAACAAGCGCTACAACATCGCTCCCAGCCTGACCTGGAACATCGACACCGACACCAAGCTGACCCTGCTGTCGCAGTTCACTCGCGACGATACCGGCGCCACCAGCCAGTTCATGCCGATCGTGGGTACCAAGATCAAGTCGCCGCTGGGCAAGGTCTCCCACCACAAGAACCTGGGTGATCCGGACTACGAGTTCTACGACCGTACCTACTACGCCCTGGGCTACGCCTTCGAACATCGCATCAACGATGTCTGGCAGTTCCGCCAGAACCTGCGCTACACCAAGTCGGAGCTGTCCTTCCAGCAATTGACAGTGGGCCCTTACGCATACGCCCCAGTCGATGCAGAGGGCAACATGAATCGCATATCGACCAACGTCAACGAAGACATCGGCCAGTTCGCAGTGGATAACAATTTCCAGGCCGACTTCACCACCGGCGATATCAGCCATACCGTCCTGCTCGGGCTGGACCACCAGCGTTCCGACACCTCTTATCTGTCGATTTACGACGAGGTCAGCAAAACCAACATCTTCAACCCGGTCTATGGCCAGCCGATCGTGCGCCCGGCACGCTCCGGCGCCTTTTACGACTACAACCAGAAAACTGTCCAGACCGGCCTCTACGTGCAGGACCAGATGGCCCTGGACAACTGGCGCCTGACCCTCGGAGGACGTGAAGACTGGGTGCACCAGGGCACCACCTACTTCAACAAGAAGGACGTGACCAATACGGATCGCAACAAGAACTTCAGCGGCAACGCAGCGCTCAGCTATGTATTCGATTCAGGCTTCGTGCCGTACCTGTCCTATGCCGAATCCTTCCAGCCAGCGAGCAACGCCAGCGCCAACCCGCTCGAGTCGTACAAACCCACCGAAGGCAAGCAGTGGGAGCTGGGCATCAAGTATCAGCCGCCAGGCTCGAACACCCTACTGAGCGCGGCGGTCTACGACCTGACCCAGAAGAACGTCCAGGTAACCAGCATCGGCGCAGGTGGCCAGTCGATCACCAGCCAGACCGGCGAAGTGAAGGTCAAGGGCCTGGAGCTCGAAGCAGTCTCCGACGTGACCGACAACCTCAAGGTCATCGCCGCCTATAGCCTGGCCAAGTCCGAGATACAAAAAGGCATCTACAAGGGCAACCGCCTGCAACGGATGCCGAACCAGCAAGCCTCGCTGTGGGCCGACTACACCTGGCACGACGGCGTACTGGATGGCTTCGGCATCGGTGCCGGCGCTCGCTATACCGGCAACACCTATGGTGACGAGGGCAATACCTGGCTTGGCAAGGCCAACGCCTACACCGTGTTCGATGCCGCTGTGCACTACGACCTCGGCCGCCTGGACAAGAGCCTGAAAGGGGCGTCGTTGAAACTCAATGCCACCAACCTGTTCGACAAGGACTACATCTCCACTTGCGATGGGTCGTACTGTTACTTCGGCGATCAGCGCAGCGTGGTCGCCAGCGCCACCTACCAGTGGTAACCCGCTGAGTTAACGACCGGGCCGTCCGCCAGGACGGCCTTCGCGTGTCTGAAGGCTAATGAATGAAAAGCACAACCATCCGCCGCTGGTCCTTCATCCACACCTGGACCAGCCTGATCTGCACGGTGTTCCTGCTGATGCTGGCGCTCACCGGGCTGCCGCTGATCTTCCACCACGAGATCGACCACCTGCTGGGCAATGCCCCCGAGTTGCGGGAAATGCCCGCCGATACACCGCGCCTGGACTTGCAGCAACTGGTCAAGGCCGCCGAGGCCCATCGGCCGGGCGAGGTCCTGCAGTACTTCGGCTGGGAAGATGACGAGCCCAACGGCGTGACCACCATCATGGCCAAGACCGCCGGCACCGACCCCAACCTCTCCTATACCTTCATGCTCGACGCCCGTACCGGCGAGGCACTGGAGACGCCCTCGGCCAACGACGGCCTGATGATGTTCATCCTGCGCCTGCACGTGGACATGCTCGCCGAGTTGCCGGGCAAGTTGCTGCTGGCCTTCATGGGCGTGCTGTTCGTGCTGGCGATCGTCTCCGGCACCGTGCTCTACCTGCCGTTCATGCGCCGCCTGAAATTCGCCACCGTGCGCCAGGACAAGTCCCGCCGCCTGCGCTGGCTCGACCTGCACAACCTGATCGGCGTGGTGACCCTGACCTGGGCCCTGGTGGTGGGAGTGACGGGGGTGATCAGCGCCTGTGCCGACCTGATCATCGCCGCCTGGCGCAACGACAGCCTCGCGGCGATGGTCGCGCCCTATCGCGATGCGCCGCCGCTGCAAACGCTGGCGCCGGCCAGTCGCCTGCTGGACATCGCCCGGGACGCAGTCCCAGGCATGCAACCGGACTTCATCGCCTTCCCCGGCACGCGCTTCTCCAGCGAGCATCACTATGCAGTGTTCCTCAAGGGCGACAGCCACCTGACCTCGCACCTGCTGACCCCGGTGCTGATCGACGCCAGCACCCTGGAAGTCACTGCCGTGGCCGGCCGCCCCTGGTACATGGATGCCATGGGCATGTCGCAACCGCTGCACTTCGGTGACTACGGCGGCATGCCGATGAAGGTGCTGTGGGCCGTAATGGACGTGCTGACCATCATCGTCCTGGGCAGCGGCCTGTACCTGTGGATCGTCCGCCGTCGAGCCGCCAGGCCGTTACCGGAGGCGCGCCCATGAAACGCCGTCAAGCGAGCTTCTGGAAGGTCTTCGCCGCGCCCCTGGCCATCGGTCTGCTCAGCGCCGCCGGGCTGTTCGCGGCATTGTTGGGCGACGGCCTGTGGGACAGCCTGAGCTGGATCGGCCTGGGCCTGCCGGCACTGATCGCCCTGCGTGGCCTGTTCAAGCGCCAGGGCGCGGCTTGACCCCGGCAGCTGGGAAACCGCGCCACAGGTACATGGACAGCACCAGGCCGACCAGCATCACCGGGATGAACCCGTGGTTTTCCTGCAGCGCCTCGATGGCCACCAGCACGCTGAACAGTGCCAGCCCCAGCAACGGTACATAACTGGCCGCCAGGCCCCAGCGCCAGGGGCGGGTCACCCGGGCCGGGCCGCGCAGGCCCAGCAGGGCACAGCCCAGGGCCGGCAGCGTCAGCGCCGGCAAGGCCCAGTACCAGGCCATGTAGGCGAATGCCATGATCAGCTCCGGTTCGCCCTCGCCCTTGCGGCGAAACTCGTACTGCAGGGCCAGGTACACCGCCAGGGCCCCCAGCAAGGTCAGGGCCAGGCTGATCAGCCCGTGCCGAAGATAAGACCTGCGCATCCACTACTCCTTGTCCATAGCCCATGCACACCTGTGGCCTGTGCCACCGGCTGCGCTAAGATCCTCGGGCGAGAGCCTGTGCTCCCCTATCCACGAGGAATATTCATGTCCACCCCAAGCATGACGCTGTTCCACAACCCGGCATCACCCTATGTACGCAAAGTCATGGTGCTGCTGCATGAAACCGGGCAGCTGGATCGAGTCGCCCTGCACGACTGCCAGCTGACCCCGGTCAAGCCCGATGCCACGCTGAACCAGGACAACCCCCTGGGCAAGATCCCCGCCCTGCGCCTGGCCGACGGCCAAGTGCTGTACGACAGCCGGGTGATCCTCGACTACCTCGACCAGCAGCACGTCGGCAACCCGCTGATCCCCCGCGAGGGCTCGGCCCGCTGGCGGCGCCTGACCCTCGCGGCCCTGGCCGACGGCATCATGGATGCTTCGCTGCTGGTGCGCTACGAACTGATCCTGCGTGCGCCCGAACAGCAGTGGGAGCCATGGATCGAGGGCCAGCGCGACAAGATCCGTCGGGGCCTGGCAGAGCTCGAGGCCCACGCCATTGCCGAGCTGGCCAGCCACTTCGACATCGCCGCCATCAGCGTCGCCTGTGCCCTGGGCTACCTGGATTTCCGCCACCCCGACCTGGAGTGGCGCCAGGCCCAGCCCCGGCTCGCCGCCTGGTACGCCGAGATCAGCGAGCGCGCCTCGATGCTCGACAGCCAGCCGCGTTAATCGGTCAACCGGTCCGAACGGTAGCGGTGCCTTGCCATACGCACCGCCGGTTTGCCTAAGCCTGCCTGCTGGCGTTCCAGCCAGCAGGCATCCGGTACGAACAGTCCGGCAATCCGCAGCGCCAGGGTCTGCCCCAGGCGCTGGTCCTCACGCAAACCCAGCGACCTACTCACGGATCACCCCCAGGTCGAAGTGCAGCGGTTGCGCCTCCTTGCGCTGGCCAACGCCATACCAGTCCAGCTTGCGGGTCAGCACCATGAACACCCCCAGCAGGCCGAACAGCAGCAACGAGCCCATCAGCAGCGCGTAGTCCTCGGCGCTCAGCAAGCCGTAGAGCAGGCCGTACAAGGCAGCCAGGGCGCCTGCGAACATCGCGCCGTTACGCCAACTGCGCAGCACATGGCTGACATAGAAACCGATCAACCCCACACAGGCCGCAGCCGACACGCCATAGGCCAGCTCGAAGCCCAGGTGCTCGGACAACGACAGCAGCAACAGGTAGAAGAACGCCAGCGCCACGCCCACCAGGCCGTACTGTATCGGGTGCACCGCCAGGCTCTTGAGCACTTCGAAGAGGAAGAAGCCGGCGAAGGTCAGGCCGATGAACAGCAAGGCGTATTTGATCGCCCGGTCGCTCTTGAGGTACTGGTCCACCGGATCGATGAAACTCACGCCGAAGCTGCGGCTGTTGAAACCCTGGCACTGCGTGCCGGATGCGCAACGCTCCATGGCCTGTTCCAGGTTGGTGGAGAAGAACGAGGTCTGCCAGATGGCCGAGAAGCCTTTCTCGGTGACTTCCCGACGTACCGGCAGGTAGTTGCCGATGAAACTCGGGTGCGGCCAGTTGGCCGTCAGCAGGACCTTGCTGGTCTTGCCCACCGGCAGCACCGCCAACTGGCCGGTACCCTGCAGGCGCAGGTCGAAGGCGAAGTCCAGGCGACTGGCCTTTCTCAGGTCCAGGGGCGGCAGCATCACATGCACCCCTTCATCCAGCCAATTGACGAAAGTGCCCGGGGCAAAATCCAGGACCTGGCCGTTGAGTTGCAGTTGCAGGGCATTCTCGATCCCACGGATATCACTGATGCCCACGGCCAGGAATGGCTGGTCGAACTGGTAGTCGGCAAAATCCTCCTTGATCCCGTATTGCTCGGGCACCACGAACTGGCCGCTGATGTGGTTGTCGGCGTGGAACAGCCGCGCCTCGTAGATACCCCGGGCGCGCAGCTCGGTCTGGACCTTGCCGTCCAGCTCGAACTGCTCCGGCAGGAAGAACAGGCGCCCCTGCTCTTCGCCCACCTCCTGATAGCGCTTCTTGGTCTTTTCGTCGGTCTTCCAGGTGCGCACGGTCTTGCGGTAGTCCACCACCAGCACCGGGCCGCGAAGCTGTTGCTGGGTGCTGGAACTGCGGGCGATATCCTCGAGCACGCCATCGCGCAATTGCTGGCGTTCGCTGATCAGCCCGCTGATCATCAGCAGCGGTATCAGCAACAGCATGATCAAGAGGCCGATGGCCCCGAGCTTGAAAGTCAGATTGCGGTTCATGGGGCTCTCCGTGTGTGAATGCAGGAGAGTCTGGGCCCCCGCCATGGGGGTTTTATGGAGCCCGTGTGGAGACTCTGTGGAGAATCCCCAAGGCCTTTGTGGCAAGAGGGCTTGCTCCCTCGCCACATCCGCAGGTCAAGGCAGGCGCAACGTCACCTGGACACCACCGGGCACGTTGTCGATCCGCAGCTGGCCGCCATGCAGCTGCACCACCTCGTCGACGAAGTTCAGCCCCAGGCCCGTGCTCTTGCGCCCGCTGTCCGGGCGCGGCAGGGAGTAAAAGCGCTCGCACAACCGTGGCAGGGCGTAGTCCGGAATCGGCTCGCCCTGGTTGAACAGCGCCAGCTCCACACCCTCCTCCGTGTGCCGGGCCGCGAAGCGCAACACACCCTGGGCCGGGCTGAAGTCCAGGGCGTTGGCCAGCAGGTTGCCCAGGGCCTGGCGCAGCAGGAAGGGTTCGCCGGACCAGGCCAGGTCCGCCGGCACCTGTTGCTCCACCTGCAACTGCTTGCCTTCGATACGCCCGTGCTGGCTGTCGAGCAAGTCCTGGACCAGGGGCGCCAGCGGCACCTTGACCCGCTCCTCCAGGCCCTGGCGTTGCTCCACCTGGGCCAGGTTCAGCAGGCGCTCGATCAATTGCTGCATGCGTGCGCTTTCGCTGTCGATATTGCCGACGAAACGCTGGCGCTGGGCCTGGGGCATGTCTTCCTGGAGCAGTTCCGCCGCGCCACGGATCGCCGCCAGCGGGCTTTTCAGTTCATGGGTCAGGGTGTGCACGTAGCGCTCGACGTAGGCCTTGCCCTCCAGCTGGGTGCGCATGCGCTCCACCGCCGTGGCCAGTTGCTCCATCTCGCCGCCGCGATAATGCGGCAACTCGGCCCGCCGCCCTTCGCTTACCGCCAGCGCATAACCGGTCATGCGACGCAGCGCGGCACTCAACCACCACGACAGCAAAGCGCCGAACAACAGGCCCATGGCGATCAGCCCGGCGCCGTACCACAGCAAGCGCCGCTCGGTACGGTCGACATAGGGCTGCAACGAACTGTTGGGCTTGGCCACCGTCACCACGCCGATGATCTGGCCGTTGTCGCGAATCGGCGCGCCCACGTGCATCACCGAAGAATTCGGGTCATCGGCCACCGCCCGTGACGAACGTGCGCCGTATTGCCCGCGCAAGGTCAGGTAGACGTCGTTCCAGCGCGAATAGTCCTGGCCCACCGCCAGGCCGCTGGAGTCCAGGACCACGATGCCCCGGGCGTCGGTCACGTAGATCCGGTGGTTGACCTGGTTCTTCGGCAGGCCCCAGATGGTCGCCGCAGGCTGGCGCTCGCCGTAGGCCCGCAGCAGTTGCGGCCAGCGATTCTCGCTGAGGGTGCCGGCCTTGAAGTCGTCGCGCAGGATCTCCGCCAGCAGGTTGGCGGTGTCCACCAGGGTTTCCTCGGTGGATTGGCGCACCCCGGGACGGATCTCCTTCATCACCGTGCTCAGCACGAAATAACCGGTGAAGCTGATGAACAGCAGGTAGACCAGGAAGATCCGCAGGCCCAGGGTCATCAGGCGTGACTCGGGCTGTAGCTGTAGCCCAGGCCGCGATGGGTCTGGATCGGTTCGGCCTGGGGCGCCACCAGGCGCAGCTTGGCCCGCAGGCTCTTCACATGGCTGTCGATGTTGCGCTCGTAACCCACGTCCGCCATCACCCCCAGGGCATCGAGCAGTTGCTCGCGGCTGAACACCCGCTCGGGTTGCTCCAGCAGGCATTGCAACAGGCGGAACTCATGCCGGGTCAGGCTCAGGGCCTGGCCGCGATAGCTGATCTGCACCCGCTCGGGATCGATGGTGAACAAGGCCGCCGCTTCCGGCTCCAGTGCCGGGCGCGGCGCGATGCGCTTGAGGATGGCCTTGACCCGGGCCGCCACTTCCCGCGGGCTGAAGGGCTTGACCACGTAGTCGTCGGCGCCGATCTCCAGGCCCACCACCCGGTCGATCTCGCCATCCCGGGCGCTGAGGAACATCACCGGCACTTCGCTGAAGCGCCGCAGTTGCTTGCAGGTTTCGAAGCCGCTGATATCCGGTAGGCCGATGTCGAGGATGATCAGGTCCGCCGGGGTCGCCTGCTGGTACTCCAGGGCGGCCTGCCCAAGGCTCAGCCAGGTGGTGCTGAAGCCTTCGCCCTGCAGGGCAAAAACCAGGGTGTCGGCAATCGCCGCTTCGTCTTCGACAATCAGGATATGGGGCATGGCATCCAAGCACGCAAATTCAATGGGCGAACGGTGCCGGATGCCTTATGGACAGTCAATCGGAGCTTGCACCGCCGCGCGCGGCAGCCCCATCAGCAGTCAGGCTTGTCGGCGGTGTAGCGCCGTGCCGGGTTCACTGCCGCGCCGAATTCACGCAGGGCCTTGGCGCCGATCAGCAGCGGATAGTTGAAGCTGCTGCGGTCGGTGAGGTTGACCTCCACCGTGCGCTTGACGTTGCCCAGGCACATTTCCAACTCCACCACCGGGCGCTTGGCCGCCTGGGGCTCCTCACGCTCGTCGTCTTCGTCGGAGCGGCTCTTGATCTTGCTGATCCGCGCCACCTTGTGTTCGTAGACCTTGTCGCCGGCATCCTTGGTGGCCAGGCGGAAGCGCACCCATGTCTGGCCATCGCGGGTGAAGGTCTGGATGTCCCTGGCCGACAGCGACGCAGTCAGGGCCCCGGTATCCATCTTGGCCTGCAAGGTTTCGCCGATCTCCGGCAAACGGATGTTTTCGTAGCGACCGTACAGGGTCGGTTCGGCGGCCAGGACCGGCAACGCCACCAGAGACAGCAGAGCAAGGACGGATTTCACGACGCAGGATTCCTCGAGGAAAGGGACAGCGGGATTTTAGACCGCCGCCAAGTAATTGGTTCGCACGATATCGCGCTATCGCGGCAAACGTCTGTAGCCCCAGCCTGGGACTCTGCGGACAACGACTCCCCACCCACCGGATAGCCCGTCCCCCACCCCCGGCGCACCATTGACTGGCGCCGGCCAGCGCGTCCCGCTGCCTCGCTTACTCAATCGCAAAGGAACGACACCATGCAGACCGTGCACCTGAACGATGTCCTGATGACCTATACCGAAACCGGCGACTCCGAAGCCCCGAGCCTGTTGCTGCTCAGCGGCTGGTGCCAGGATCGCCGGCTGTTCAAGAGCCTGGCGCCACTGCTGGCCGAGCGCTTTCATGTGATGTGCCTGGACTGGCGCGGCCACGACCCGAAGCAGACAGACGGCGGCGACTTCAGCGCCCTGGACCTGGCCGACGACTTGCTGGCCTTCATTGACTTCAAGGGCCTGGACTCAGTGCGCCTGGTCTCCACGTCCCACGGCTGCTGGGTCAACCTGGAGGTCTGCGAACGCCTGGGTAGCAAACGCCTCCCCAAGACCGTGGTGGTCGACTGGCTGATGCATCCCCATGAGGGCTTCTGGCAGCAGCTCGCCCAAGGCCAGCACCCCACCGACTATGCCACCGGTCGCCAGAGCTTCTTCGACGAGTGGGCCGCCAGCACCGACAACGCCGATGTGCTCCAGCACCTGCGCCACGAAATGCCCTGGTTCGACGGCACCATGTGGCGCCGCGCCTGCCGCGAGATCGAGATCTGCTACCGGCGCTGGGGCAGCCCGCTGGAGCGCATGTCGAGCATCGCTGACAAGCCCCTGGTGCGGCATATCTATTCGCAACCGCTGGACCCGGGCTACCGGCGCATGCAGCAGGACTTCGCCGCCGAACACAGCTGGTTCGACCCCTGCCACATCCCCGGCAATACCCACTTCCCGACTCTGGAGAACCCCCAGGCCGTGGCCCGGGCCATCGATGAATTCTTCTGCGCTTGAATAGGAGCGATCCCATGAACAAGGGTTTCAACGCGATCATCGCCGGCGGAGGTTTCGGTGGCCTCGCCGCCGCCACAGCCCTGGCGCAGCGAGGTTGGTCGGTGACCATTTACGAACGCCAGGCCGAACTGCGGGCCCAGGGTTCGGGCATCTACATCTGGGAAAACGGCCTGCGTATCCTCGAGGCCCTGGGCGTTAAGGCGATTGCCGCCGATGCCTTCCATGGCCGGGCCATGGAGCAGCGCGACGGTGCCGGACGAATACTCGAGGCAGGCCAGCTACCGTCCGGGATACGCCTGGTGACAGTGGCCCGTAGCGCCTTGCTGGCGGGCCTGAGGGACGCGGCACTGGCCGCCGGGGTAAATATCCGCACCGGCTGCGAAGTGCTCGGCGCCAGCGCTGCTGGCGAATTGTTGTTCGCCGGTGCCCGACACGAGCAAGCGGACCTGGCCATCGGTGCCGATGGCGTGTGGTCGGTGGTACGACGAACGCTGGGGCTGGAACAGTTCCACCAGCAGACCGACGAAGGCGCCCTGCGCGCCATCATTCCCGGTACCCAGCAGGAGCTCGGCCCGGACGGCCAGGGCAAGTACCTGGAGTGCTGGAGCGGCAACCGCCGCCTGCTGATCACCCCGCTGGACGGAAAACGCATCTACCTGGCGTTGACCTGCCAGAAGGACGACATCCGGGGCAAGGCCTCGCCGCTGGATCATGCGACCTGGTGCGAGGCCTTTCCGACCTGGGCGCACCTGATCGAACGGGTGGACGAAGTGCTGCCCTGGGCGCAATACAGCATCGTCAAGGTCCGAGCCTGGTCGGCGGGGCACACGGCGCTGATCGGCGATGCCGCCCATGCCCAGCCACCGCACCTGGGCCAGGGCGGCGGCATGTCGATGCAAACCGGGCTGGCCCTGGCCCATTACCTGGAAGGCTTGCAGGATCGCCGCGATATCCCGGCGCGCCTGGCGGCCTGGGAAGCCGGCGAGCGGGAGCTGGCCGAGCACTGCCAGCGCTGGTCGTGCCTGTACGGCGAGGTCTCGACCCTACCGGACGAAGCCCGGCAACGGGTGCTGCAACATGGCATGGGGGATGAGTGGGTACGCCGGCAGTTCCTGCGGGCCGCGTGCAGCCAGCCAACGGGCACCCCGAGCTAGAAGCCCATCTGCCAGCGCGGCGCGGCGTTAGTGGCCGCCCCGCCGCGCCACCAGGCGTTGCAAGGTCGCGCTGGGCGTCTCGCCGAACAGCTTGCGGTACTCGCCAGAAAACCGCCCCAGGTGGAAAAATCCCCAAGACATGGCAATCGCCGAGATATTGCCCGGGCAACCGTCCTCCAATAGTTGCTCGCGCACGCCATTCAAGCGATAGCGCTTGAGGTAGATCATCGGCGGTACCCCCAGGTACCGGCCAAAACACTCGAACAACTTGGAGCGCGACACCCCAGCGGCCGCTTCGATCGCGTCCAGGTCCAACGCCTCCCGGGCATGGGCATGGATGAACTCCCGGGCCCGCACCAGGTAATGCGGCAGGTGGCGCTCCTGATCCTGGCGTAACCTGACGCTGTAGTTGTTCGGCTGGGCCAGGAGCAGGCCCTTGATCAATGCATGCTCCAGGTCCCGGGTGAACCCGGGCTGGTCATACAGGGCGATGCTGGTGCGCAGGTCCTGTACCAGATGCTCGACCATGCGCCACCAGCTGCCGGAGGCGCCCTGCACGGCATCGATCGAAGGCTCGAAGCGCAGCGGCTCCTGCATCGGTCGCTGCAGCAGATGCTCCAGGCCCTGCTCCATGGCCTGGCGCGGGATCGCTATGTGCAACTGCAGGCAATTGGCGGCGATATCCAGTTGCTGGGCCCCATAGGGCGAAAGAATCACCCCACGGTTGCGATCCGAGCCCAGGGTGCATCCGCCGACATTGACCTGCTGCTCGCCGCTCAAGGGCAGGCTCAGGCTGTAGCAGTCCAGGCCCACGCCATCTTCGATGCTGACACTGACCTCGGCACCGTGGTGCATCAGGCCCAAGGTCATGGCCGTCGAGCGCAGTACCGTACCGCGATGGCTGAAGCGCACCTGGCCAGGGCCACGAGAGCTCAACTCATGGGGCCCACAAATGGCGGTCATCCAATGCTGGGCGTAGACAAGGTCGCGGCCCTCAGTGCAAATGTCTCGAATGGAATTGATGGTGTTCATCGCACGGCACCTTGGAATGCAAGATCGGACGCACGCTCTTGTGGCGTACTCCAGGTCGCTGAGGCACGCTCCATGCCAGCTTGACCGGCACCCGTCGGCCAGGGCAGCCGGTGGATAACATTGGCGGTTTTTCCGGATAACTCGCGGGCGGGCAGCCCGCCTGCCGCCTTTGGTTCCCGTCGCCCGGCGTTACCGCCGGCAACGGGTGTTACCGCACGTCCAGCCCCATGAGCCGGCACAGCGCCTGGTAAAGCGGTGTACCGGGCTGGCCCAGTTCGAGCACCACATCGAAGTGGTTCTTGTGGGGCGCCGGTACCATCCGTCCGGTAAATCCGCTATCCCTCCAGGCCTTGAGAAAGCTTGCGGACTGCCAGGCGAACTCCGCGCTTTCCAGGCCCCCGTGGCTGATCACCAGCTCCCCTGCACCACTGCTTGGCAAATGGAGCAGCGGGCTGTTGCGCCGGGCATCCTCGACGCTCAACTGCATCCACTCATTGATATGGGTACTGCGCAGCGGCTCCAGGTCGAACAGCCCGCTGATCGGCAGCGCACCACGCAGCACATCGTCCGGTACGCCCAGGCCAGCCTGCCAGCCTCCGGCCATCAGCATGCCCACCAGATGGCCACCCGCCGAACTGCCACTGGCATAGAGCCGCTGAGGATCGCCACCGAATTCGCTGGCGTGCCGGTAGAGCCAGGCCAATGCACGGCGGGCCTGGTCGACGATCTGGTCCAGGGTCACGGCGGGCGCCAGGTCGTAGTCCAGCACCACCACACAGGCCCCGGCAGCGGTGAGTGCCGGAGCCATGAACGCCGAGTCGGCCTTCGACAGCGCGCGCCAGTAACCGCCATGGATGAACAGCAGCACCGGTGCCCCGCTCTGCGCTGCCGGAAAGATATCCAGTCGCTCGTTGGCTCCACTGCCGTAGGCCACATCGCGATGACAAGGTGTACGGGCATGGGCGGCGTCCGATAGCGCTCGGTACAGGCGCGGGTACTGGGCATAATCGGCGACGCTGGCCCGGGCGTTGTATTGGCTATCGAAATAGGCCGCCAGGGCGGCTGGGTCCAGGGGGCGGTTCATGGGACAGGCTCCGATTGAGGGTATCGGCCGATTAGGCGCCTGTGGCGAAACAGGGAAAATCCGTAAAGTCGGCAAAGGCTATCCGCTTCCTCGGGCACGATCGGCCCGTTCCGAGCGTTACTGTAAAAAGCTTGTCACAGCGCAGGTGAAACATTCGCCAGCACACTAGAATTTGGCCTGCTCGCCGAAGCTGCTTATCATTACGCGCCCCAAAAATTGTAAAGAGTGCCTTATGCGCCGACTGCTCACCGGCTGTCTCGTCACCCTGCTGCTTCTGCTCAACACCCTGGTGCTGTTCGGGCCCCTGATGGTGTTCGCCCTGCTCAAGCTGGTCCTGCCGGGCCGCCTGCGGGACTATGCCTCCGGCGCGGTGATGTGGATCGCCGAGACCTGGGCCGAGATCGACAAGCTGATCTTCGCCTCCTGCATCCCCACCCGCTGGGACATTCGCGGTGGCGAAGGCCTGCGTGAAGACACCTCGTACCTGGTGGTCAGCAACCACCAATCCTGGGTCGACATCCCGGCCCTGATCCAGACCCTCAACCGGCGCACGCCGTTCTTCAAGTTCTTCCTCAAGAAGGAACTGATCTGGGTGCCGTTCCTGGGCCTGGCCTGGTGGGCGCTGGACTACCCCTTCATGAAGCGCTACAGCAAGGCCTTCCTGGCCAGGCACCCGGAACTGCAAGGCAAGGACCTGGAGATCACCAAGGCCGCCTGCGAGCTGTTCAAGCGCCAGCCGGTGACCGTGGTCAACTACCTGGAAGGCACCCGCTTCACCCCGGCCAAGCGCGAGCAGCAAGCCTCGCCCTTGCGCCACCTGCTCAAGCCCAAGGCCGGCGGCGTGGCCTTCGTCCTGGCCGCCATGGGCGAACAGCTGGACGCCATGCTGGACGTCACCGTGGTCTACCCCCAGGAACGCATTCCCGGCTTCTGGGACTTGATCAGCGGCAACGTGCCCAAGGTGATCATCGATATCCGCACCCGTGAGCTGGACCCGGCCCTGTGGCACGGCGACTACGAGAACGACCCGGCGTTCCGCCAGCAGGTCCAGGACTGGGTCAACCAGCTGTGGACCGACAAGGACCAGCGTATCGACGCGTTGCTGGCCGGGGCCGACTGAGCCCCATCCCGCTACCCTGGGGGCGCCGCCCCTAGGGCTTGAGCACCTGCCCGAGGATCAACAGCCCGGGAATCCAGCCGGTACCGATCGCGCACACCAGGGTCAACAACGCCACCTGGCGCTGGATCTTGCGCGACAGCCCCAGCAGCAGGAAGAAGGTGAACCACAGCAGGGTCCAGGCCAGCCAGTTGAGCGCGTTCCACACCCCGAAAGCCCCGCCCAGATCGCCCAGCGCCTGGATCGCCACCGTGGCCGCGGTGAGGCTGACGAACAGGCAGAACCAGCCTAGCCCCCGACCGTCGTTGCCCAGCCACTGGTTGGCCGCCACCCACAGGTAGGTGAACGCGAACAGCAGGGTCAGCGCCCCGCCCCGCACCTCGCCGGCGAGAAAGATCATGTACAGGGCCACCAGCAGGCTCAGGCTGCCGACCAAGGCATTGATCACCGCGACCTCCCTGCCACTGATGCGCTCCATCAGCCAGATGCCGTTGACGAACAGCACGGCGCCCACGTACAGCAGAATCAATCCAAGCAGCATGACGATACCCTCGCGTTATTGTTGTTCTTGGTTCATTTGTCCGGGTGCTGGCGCAGCAGGTCCTGGGCGACCTTGAGAATCGGCTCCCGGGTCTTCATCGCCTCCTGGCAGAGGAATCCATGGGCCTGGCCTTCCTCCCAGCCGTGCAGTTGCATCAACAGCACCTTGGCCCGGTTGATATCCACCTGGCTGGCCAGGCGTTCCTGCAACTGCGCGTGCTTCTGCTTGAGCTTGAACAGCTCTTCGCTGACCCGGCGCGCGGCGACCAGCGCCGGCAGGATCTTGTGCGCGTCCAATAGCTGGAGGATCACCCCGTGGCACTCCAGCTCGATGATCTGCGACAGCACCGCCGGGCTCTCGTACTCCACCAGGGCCACCACGGTGGTGCGCGGCGAGCCGCTGCCGACCAGCGCACTGATCTGCTCGTGGTGATGGTTCTGGAAGATACCGGTGAAGATCACATCCACCGGCACGTCGAAGTGCTTGGGTGGCGGCCAGATCTGGCGCACCGAACAACCGATGCGGATCAGCTGCAACACCAGGGCATCGCTCAAGGCCCCGGGCGGGTTCAGCACCATCACCTGCAGCTCGCGCAGGGAACCGAGGATCGAGTTGGCGCTCATCGGTGCGAGCCCTCGCCCATGCTGGCGGACCAGTCGTCCAGGTTGTGCACCACCACGTAGGGGTCCGGCCGGATGGGCTCGGGGGATTGCCAGCGCACCTGGAACGTCCCGCGCGAATCGATTTCGGCGATGCGCGAGGTCAAGTGGCTGTGGTTGTTCTGCTGTTCCACCCAGATCGGCCCCTGGGGGGCGTCCAGGCGCTGGCGGTAAAGCTCGGGCTGCACCTGCTCCACCCGCCAGCCCTGGGCCGCCTGCATGGCCCGGCCGAGCATCAGGGTCTGGCAGTAGGCCGCCTCGGTCCACGCGGTGATGCTGACGTCCTCGGGAAAGAAGGCATTGCAGGCGCGGACGAACTCGCGGCTGGCCGGGGTATCGATGCTGGAGAAATACGGCGCGACCACCACATGCCCCTCGGCCACCTCGCTGCCCATCTTGGCGATCTCCGCCTCGCTGGTGGTCAAGCTGGCGATCCGGGGCCGGGGGGCGTCGCCATAGCGCCGGGCAATGGCCCGGTACAGCTCGGCGGTGCCGGTGCCCACCACGGTGGAGAACACCACGTCGGCCTGGGCCTTGACGATCAGGTCCACGGCTCGCGCCAGGTCCTCGTCCGAGGGATACAGCGGGATGTAGATCTCCTCCAGCACTGTGCCGCCATGCTGGCGGTACAGGTGGCGCATCACATGGTTGCTCTCCCGGGGGTAGATGTAGTCCGAGCCGATGAACACCACCCGTTCCCCATAGTGGCGGATCAGGTAGGCCGCCAGCGGCGCGCTGTTCTGGTTCGGGGCCGGGCCGCCGTAGATGATGTTCGGCGAATACTCGAAGCCCTCGTAGGGCGTCGGGTAGCAGAGCAGCGCGTCGGTGCGCTCCACCACCGGCATCACCGCCTTGCGCGTGTGGGACATGTAGCAGCCCACCAGCAGACGTATCCCGTGGTTGCGGATGAACTCATCGGCGTACAGACGATAGCGATCCGGATCGCCGCCGGGGTCCCGCGCCAGTGCCTGGATCGGCTGGCCGGCCACGCCGCCCTGGCGGTTCAGTTGCTCGATAGCCAGCAAGGCGCCGTAGCGCTGCGAACGCTCGATGTCGGCGGTGACGCCGGTCTCGGAAAACAGCAGCCCGATCTGGGGCTGGTCCGGATGTGAAACCATGAATGACATCTCCTAATTCAACGCAGCTACTGGCGGCTGAACCCGATCCTGCCCTGCGCCATGTGCGCCGCATAGACCACCGGCGGCTCGCCCATGAGCGGAGCGTGGTACTCCAGGAGGAATTCGGCCAGGGGCACTTCCAGATGCTGGCGCACGCTGCGGCGCAACGCACGGGCGCCGAACTGCCGGTCGAAACCGGCACGGGCCACATGGGCCAGCACCTGGGGCGTGGCCACCAGGCTGCAGCGGTGTTTCTCCAGGCGCCGGTTGAGCCGCTGCACCTCAAGCGCCACCAACTGCTCCACCAGGCCGCGCTCGATCCAGTTGAAGGTAATGATGTTGTCGATACGGTTGACGAACTCCGGGGCGAAAGCCTTGAGCAAGCGGGCCCTGACCAGCTTCTCCACCGCCCGATGCCGTGAAGCCGCGGTGGAGGGCAACAACCAGCCCAGCCAGCCCTTGCGGCGCTGGTCGTAGCCCTGGATCTCCCGGGCCGCGAGGTTGCTGGTCATGAAAATCAGGCTGTTGCGAAAACTGTAGCTGCGCTCGCCCGAGGCCACCGTGAGCATGCCGTTGTCCAGCACGTTGAGCAGGGCCTGGACCACCTGCGGGCTGGCCTTTTCCAGCTCGTCGAAGAGCACGATGCCGGGGCGCCCGAGGCTGCCGTCGAGCTTGTCCTGGTCGAACAGGGTGTTGCCCTCCTTCGCCCCCACGTAGCCGGGCGGCGCCCCGGTGAGCGCGGCGGCATAGTGCTCCTGGGACAGGGTGTTCATGTCGATGCGGCAGAAGGCATCGGCATCGCCATGCAGGGCCCTGGCCAGGGCCCGCACGATCTCGGTCTTGCCCACCCCGGTGGGCCCCAGGAACAACGCGGTGTAGAGCGGGCGGCGTGGATCGGTGATGTCTGCGCGCACCACCCGGAGCATGTCCTGGACACTGTGCAAGGCCTGGTCCTGGCCGAGGATCTCGGCGCGCAAACTGGCCATGATGGCCTCGATATCGAAACGGTAACGGCTGTGCAGCGCCGCCTGGCTGGCCAGGTGGGCCTGGGCCAGCGGCGCATCGGCGCGGTTCTCGCTGGCCAGGGCCTGGTCCTGGGCCTGGCGACGCTGCGACTGCTCCAGCATGTCGGTCAGGAAGGGCATGGGAATGACTCCATCTTGCGCTGGGAAGAAAAGGACGCGGGCCGCCCGGCAGCAGCCCGCCGCTCAACCTGCAGCGCAGGTCAGGCCTCTTTCTCCAGCCCCTCGTAGGGCAGCCGCCCCACCGGGCACTGCGCAACGCCCGAGGTCGAGCGAGTGATCTTCTCGACGTTTTCCCGGGCCTTCTCGGCGTCGGTCACCCAGGTCTTGTAGAACTCGAAGGGGCACTCGGCCAGGCCACGATCGCCCTCGCCGGAGTTGTTCAAGCCGGTGTAGCCGCGATGGAGGATCTTGTACAGGTGGTTCTGCGACTGGTCGTTGGCCCGGGCATCGCGGATCTGCGAGATCGACAGCTGGGCGTACTGGATGCCCATTTCCTCCTCGCCGCATTCGCCGAGGGTACGGCCATCGAAGCCGATGATCGCCGAGTGGCCGAAGTAGGAATAGACGCCATCGAAGCCTGCGGCATTGGCCACCGCCACGTAGGTGTTGTTGGCCCAGGCCATGGCCTTGGCCATCAGCACCTGCTGCTCCTTGGCCGGGTACATGTAGCCCTGGCAGCGCACGATCAGTTCGGCGCCCTTCATCGCGCAATCGCGCCAGATCTCCGGGTAATTGCCGTCGTCGCAGATGATCATGCTGATCTGCATGCCCTTGGGCCCTGTGCTGACGAAAGTCTGGCCGCCGGGGTACCAGCCCTCGATCGGGCACCAGGGGATGATCTTGCGGTACTTCTGGACCACCTCGCCCTTGTTGTCGATCAGCACCAGGGTGTTGTACGGCGCCTTGTTCGGGTGTTCTTCGTGGCGCTCGCCGGTCAGCGAGAACACCCCCCAGACGTTGGCCTTGCGACAAGCCCGGGCCAGCAGCTCGGTCTCGTCGCCGGGGATGGCGACCGCCGTCTCCATCATTTGTGCCGGGTCGTACATGATCCCCTGGAGGCTGTACTCGGGGAAAATCACCAGGTCCATGCCCGGCAGGCCCTGCTTCATGCCGACCACCATGTCGGCGATCTTCTGCGCGTTGGCCAGGACCTCGGCGCGGGTGTGCAGGCGTGGCATCTTGTAGTTAACCACTGCGACGCCAACGGTATCGTTGCTACTGGAAATATCGCCATGACGCATATCTGATACCTCTATTTTTATTTTTTGCGGACGAAAAAAAGCCCTCCCGGGGATAACCCCGGGAGAGCTCATTTGCTCTTTGGCATGTACAACCTGGGTGGATCGGCGACATCGACGCTGATGCGCTTTTCCTGATGGGGCTTATCTAAGCGCCGCGCCAGAAACCTTGTCAAGCACCGCGCAACCCCCGGCGCGCCAGCAGGATCGGCCCATGCCCAAAAGAGCCCTCTAGTTCGGCACTTGCAGCGCCAGGCCTAGCGGGGATTTTTTTGTAAGCGACGACACGTCCCCTGCGAAGCGGTATCGGACAGGGTTCAGTCGAGGATCACATGGGGCAGGAAACGGCTGCTGTCCTTGGTGATCGGCGAATTGTCCTCGCGAATGCCGATCCCCGCCGGCCGGTCGCCGATCACCCAGCTACCGATCACGGTGTGGTTGCCGGCGAAGTTCGGCAACGGCTGGAACTGCTGGCGAATGCTCGGGCCCGCGCCGTAGGGCCCGGCCTCGCTCAACCGTTCGCCAGCGTTTGTACGGATCTGCACATTGGCGCCCTCCCGGGAAAAGAACGGCTTGCGTACCCAGCCCGGTTGCAGGTCGCCGGTCGGCTGCTCGTCGATGAACGCCGGCAACAGGTTCGGATGCCCCGGATGACGCTCCCAGAGCAGGGCCATGGCGCCCTTGTTGGAGAGGATCGCCTTCCATGGCGGCTCGACGAAGCCGGTGCGGCTAGCGGCGATGGCCCGGCCATAGTCTTCGTTGAACATCTGCTCCCACGGATAGAGCTTGAACAGGTTGTCGATGGGCGTGCCCTGCAGGTCGACGAAACGCCCGCCAGCATCGAGGCCGATGTCCTCGATATCGATCATCCGCGTGCGCAGGCCGGCCTGGCGGGCGATGTCGCGCAGGTATTCGACAGTGCCCCGGTCTTCCACCGAGCCACGGACCGAGGAAAAGTACAACGGCGAGCCGAAGCCGCCTTGCACGAAGGCTTGCAGCAGCTTGTCCTCGATGCTGTTGAACTGGTCGCACCCCGCCGGTAGCTGGCCACGCTGCATCTGCTGTTCGAGCCAGACGTACTGGAAGAAGCTCGCCTCATACAGCGAGGTCGGGGTGTCGTAGTTGGTCTCCAGCAGCTTGGCCGGGCCGTGGCCGTCGTAGCACAGGTCCATGCGTCCATAGAGGTGCGGATCGCGGCGCTTCCACGAGCTGCGGACCAGCTCGTGGAACGCCTCGGGAATGGCCAGGCGCTGCAGCAGCGCTTCGCTCTCCACCACCTCGGCCACCAGCTCCATGCACAACTCATGCAGCGCCTGGGTCGGGTCCTCCAGGTGCTCCTCGATCTGCCGCAGGCTGAACTGGTAGTAGGCCGACTCGTCCCAATAGGGCTCGCCATCGAAGGTGTGGAAGCCGAACCCCAGTCGCTGCGCCGTGGCCTGCCAGTCCGGGCGCGGCGTGCTGTGGACCCGCTTCAAGAACCGAACCCCCAGCTGCTGTGGCCGGAGCTGGAGCTGGAGCCGAAGCCGCCGCGACTGACCACCTCATGGGCACCGGAGAAGGAGCTGCCTGTGCTGGTGAAGTGCTCGGGGCTGGAGATAGCGAAACGTCCACTGCTGGCGCCAGGGAAGCTCTTGCCGCCCTCGACCTGCTGGCCGAGGGTACTCAGGCGTTCACCGCCCTGGGCGTCACGCTCCTTGTACAGGCCTTCTGTGAAGTAGCGTGGCTCAGGCGTCGAGTCCAGGCCGATCCAGCGCCAGAAACTCGAACCCGAGGAGCTCGAACTGTGACCACCACCACCACC
>MCNF01000059.1_pt1 | contig 46032 bp, 45 predicted proteins | sample 778221 | NCBI WGS metagenome assembly MCNF01 (sample SAMN04296814, study PRJNA304217) | bioreactor metagenome | isolation source: arboretum soil enriched with benzalkonium chloride | place: Turkey | reverse complement strand
GGGCGGGTGAACCGCGTCTTTATCATGCGCAATCCGGATAAGTTGGTGGGGGTGGGGAGTGGGGTGTTGGTGTGAGGCTCACATTGCGCAGCCCTGGGGCTGCGGGCCAATAAACCAAGGCCACCAATCCTACTGTAGGAGCAGCCGGTCGACGCTTGATTGCTTGCGGCGCTCTTATGCGTCATGACGACTGTGGAATGTCGACTGGTCTCAGCCAAAGCGACCAAGTAAGCGATCAAGTAACCGACCAAGTAATCCGCCGCCCAAGGAGCGACGTTGCTGGCCAACAATTAGATAACCCAACCTGTGAGGTTGGGTGGCTCGATGCTTATCCATATTTTGAAAGTGGTGCGGTTGCCGAGGTTGCAAGCACTCCATAAATCACCGGCAAACGGGCGATGAAAAAAGTCGTTCACTCCCGATTGGTTTGATACCGCGCCTTTACCTCCGCCACACTCAGCCACTTACGTCGCGAATGCACCACACGATGACAATTGGCACACAGCAACGCCAAGTCAGCGAGCTTGGTTTTATCGCCAGGTTGGAGTGTGTGCAGTGGCTTAGTGTGGTGAATATCAATAATGCCCTCGATATCCGAGCCGTAGGTTTTGCTGAAGTTGAAGCCGCAGGCTTCGCACTTGAGTTCACCGTGTTGCTTGAGGGCTTCGTCCTTTTTGTGTTTGACGAGCTTTTTGTCCCTTTCCCGTACCCGGTGTACCCGGGTGAGTACCTTGCCTTCCTCTGCCTCGAAGAAGCCTGGCTCTTCCTCTTCATTCAAATTTATAGGTGTCGTGGTGTTGGAGTCGACGTTGGCGTTGATGGCGGCCACTACTTCGGCAAGTCGCTTGGGGTTATTAGCGAATTCCAGCCATACTAGCTCTTCGTCCTTGTTGCCTTTCGCAAGGCCAGTCCGGCCGGAATCTGTGTAGCTCGGATCCCAGCGGCGGAAATTGTTGAGTTTCATGTAAACACCATTGGCGTTGCGAAAGCTCTGGTTCTTAGTCATGCCAGTGGCGTTTCCAATCAGATTGAGGCTCTGCGACAAAGCTTGGACTTCCGGATGGTTTTTACCGGGCAACCCATCGCGATAACGCAGGTAAAGGTCCAGGGCCAGGACAAGTTCGTCGCGACTCCAAGCGGGGTTAGATTGGTTGCTTGTGGGGGAGGAGGGCATCGGGCTACCCATAGGCTTCTCGTTTCTTTGTAGGAAGAAACGCAATATTCAATAAGGATATTCTCGCCTGATAGCGTTTGGGAATCATGTCGTATGCGAATGAGATTCGCTGGAAGGAGGGAAGCTCGAAAGACGCTTCCCGAGCACAGCCCCTTTCGTAGTAGTGTGCTCGGGGTGAGGTGGATCTATCAGTTGTTACTTTGTTCAGCTAGCCGGCTCGCAAAATATTGCGCAGTCTCTGGATCGGTACAGTACAGGTAGCAACCTTTCATCCCACGGGTCATCAGGGTTCGATAGGTGTTTTTGATGATCAAATCCGTCTCCTTTTGCGCCAAAGTAGGTTGTTCTTTCATCAGTTTTTTCCAGCCTCGGATCGACTTGTCGTACTTGTCCCGCTCATGAGGCGAAGTCACTACCTGGCCATTACGCACGACCAGGTCGGGCCCGATGATCACTCCGATGTAATCCACCTCCAACCCTTGGCAGGTGTGGATACAGCCAACTTGTTCTACGGAGTTGTCCGCGATGATCCACAAGCTGCCGTCCTGGTCCAAGTTCCATTGGCGCGCGTAACTATCACCGATCTCAATATCCATGGCCTTGGAGTCTTTCTTGCTACTCCATGGCCAGCAATAGCCAGCGACAACACGCGCCTTGTTGCCGTGGTTCTTCTCCTCGATAGCTGCGTGCATCGTTTGCGGAGAATCAAACACCTTGAACTCGTACTCGCTGGTATCGAGCAATGGGTTGGCGGTCTCGCGAATACCCAATACGTCATCCAGCCACGCCAAGTAGCCATCGGAGCCACTGCAACGGAATTGGGAAGACAGGGTGTACTCCTCAACTGTCGCTCCTCTTGCCTCGGCAAAAGCCCGTATGGCTTGTTTGCTGCCAATGTCCTTTAAGGTCACGCGCTGATCTTCATCGATAAAGAACACTGAGCATTTAGCAGAACCGATCAACTCCTTGATCTGGTTATCACCCTCGTTGCCATAAAAACCACTTTTTTCATTGAGCCTATGGGCCTCATCAACGATCAAAGCGTCATAAAAATCAGGCTTGATTTCCGTGTAAGCGCCGGAACCGGAAAATAGGCTGGAAAACTTAGTGGGCTTGACGGTGCCGACCAATTTCTTTTCGTACACGGCACGTGGAGCGGCGTTTTTTGAGACGTATCTGCTCATCAACTGTAAGGCGGTGAGCCTTACCAACAGGTTGATGGCTACGACCGTTTTTCCAGTCCCTGGACCGCCCTCAATGATCACGACCTTTGGAGCGTCGGCAGAGGCTTCTGTGACCGCAGCGAGTACTGACTCGAAGACGGCCTTCTGATCATCGATCAGAACGAACTCGGGCTTGCCATCCATCAGACCACTCAGCGCTTCAGCCAACGCCTTGGATGGACGAGTCTTACCAGTGGAAAGCTCGTAGAGCACTTCTTTGTTGTCGCCGTAATAGATGTGTTGCTTGAGGAAACTTCTCAGCTTCGTCAGTTCGTCAGGGCCCTTAAGGAATAACGGTGCTTTGCTGGTATAGGCGTCGTAGTGAGCCGAGTCGATAACGCCATCGCTGACATAGTTATGCAGATAGGCACAGGGGCGGACTTGGATACCTTTGTCATAGACGGCTTCATTGAAACCCTCTAGCAAAGTGGCGTACGACCACACCTGATAGGACGGGTGGATGGTTTCCACATGACTGCCACCTAGCGCCGTTTTCACGATCGCATCCTTACTGGTGGCGCTGGCTTTGCTCCACTGCTTCAGTTCGACCAGAACTGCATTTTTGGTCTGATGTTGATCGTGGCCAGTCAGCAAGAAGTCGATGCGTTTCATGGACTGCGGGATATGCAGTTCAATGGCCACGCCGGCGTCATCCGGCAGGTCCTTATCGCGTAGAACCTTGGCCATGTAAGTCAGCGAACCTTGCCAAGATCTGATTTCCGAAGCCGCCACTTTCTTGCCCGTGGCCTCTTTGAAGTGCTTGAGGATGACCTCTTCGATATCGTCGTTATCGCAGACGTCGAGGAATTGCTGTTTAGTCGCGGCGTAAACGATCACGAATGGTCCTTAGAGCCCTGAGGGTCAGAGTTGGTCGTACTTCTTGCTGGTGCTTTTGGCTTTGTCGACGGGGTACTTCCGGCCGTTCAATGCGAGTTTGCTGGTCACCGCTTCATTGAGGTCGACACCCAGCACGGTGCTTAGGCGCACCAGGTACATCAGTACGTCAGCCAATTCATCCTTCACTGCTTGAGCCGTTTCTGGGCGCTTGGCCGCATTCAAGGCGTCGGCTTCGCTCATCCATTGGAAGATTTCGCAGAGCTCTCCGGTTTCACCGGTGAGGGCCAGGAGCAGGTTCTTGGGAGAATGGAACTGCTGCCAGTCGCGGTCGTCGGCGAAGCGCTGTAGTGCGGTTGCTAAGCGGGTGATGTCGAGTAATGGGGTGGGGGAGTCAACAGCGGTGCTCACAATCTCGCCTCTTGGTTGACTACAGCTGGTGCGACTAGGAGCTGTGTCAGAAATGGGAGGATTGATTGTAGGAGATTTCGTTTTTTGAGGAAGGGTTTTTAGAACTGATCGCTAGGTAGGGCTGCGGTTTAGCTCACGTGTACTTTTTGTGTTCGACGTAGAGGGCATTGTCTTGACTAGCAAGAGTACGAGTAGACAAGCCGGCCGATGGCCGGCTCTCTTGCGCGCTTAGATCAACGACTAAAAGCCCGCGTCTCAATCACCGCCAACACATCCCGCACATCCTGCAGCAACAGTCGGGCGGTGTTGGTCACGGTGCCAATGTCCTTGTCGCTGGAGTCGCGCAGCCCAGCGCAGGCCATCAAATTCAGATAATCCAGCGTAGTGAGCAACCGCTCGCTGGCGCATGCATGTAGATCCTCTAGCGGGGCGTGGCTGTCGACAAACAGCACTGGCCCATCGCTGGCGATCGGGGTCAGGGGAATAAAGCGTTGGGGCTTGTCTTGAGTCGTCATGGCATTGCTCCTCGTATCGGAAAACATTGCTGCCATTCGCTGCGAATCGAATTGGGTGGCAGCTGTGCGCGGGTTCGCAGACCGAAGATACGAGAACTCGGCAGATCCGAAGATCTCCCGCACACAGCTGCCATAGAACAAACACGGGATGCCGTGGGCGACCGGTGTTTTATGGGCGGCATAGATTAATCGTATCTCTGAGGCTGCGAAACCCCATCACCGGCCAGGCCGGCGACGCCAAAAACTATAGGGATGCCGCGCACCAGGAACAACGGCGCCGCTGTAGGACGGATCCTGATTTGCGGTAGGGGCGGGCTGAGTTGCTGAGCTTGCCATGCATTCGATGCTGGCCCGCCTTGGCGCAGGTGCGGTGCGCTCCACCCCGCAGCGCCAGCTCAATCCCCCAACTCCCCAAACCACTCCACCAGCCGCCCAGCCGCTTGCTGCTTGACCTCCTGATTGATATGCGCGGCCACCGCCGCGATCGACAGGCTCAGCACACCGAGGTCGTCGGCGTAGCCGGCGCCAGGCAGCAGGTCGGGGATGAGGTCCAGGGGCAGGACGAAGTAGCCCAGGGCTCCGTAGATGGTGCCCTTGGCCCAGGTTGGGGTTTGCGGGCGTTGGGCGGCGTAGTACAGCCACAGGGCCTTGGTGATCAGGCTGCGGCCGACATGCAGGGCGTAGCGGCTGATCTTGCGCCAGAGGCAGCGGTGGAAGCTTTGTTCCAGGGCGGGGAGGGTGGACATGGCGGGCTCCTTGCGGGTAACGGGCGCCAGGTCATGGTGGCTGCTGCGTTTGTGCGCTGGCAACGGAGAGAACTTCCCTGGGAACTGCTGGCGGCCATGGGCGCCGCTTGGGTTGCCCTCAGGCCTGGCGCCAGCCTTCCAGGTAACTGAACAGTTGCATCCCCAAGAGCATCGCCAGCACGAACAGCCAGGCCTGCCAATGCCCGCTGGGCAGCAGTACCAGCGCCGGGCCGGGGCAGATGCCGGCGATGCCCCAGCCGATGCCGAACACCAGGCTGCCGCCGATCAGGCGGCGGTCGAGGGGGCGTTTGCCTGGCAGTTGCATCGGTGCGCCCAGCAGGGAGTGCGAGCGTTGCCGGGCCCAGCGCATAGGCCACCAGGCGCTGGCGATGGCGCCGAGCATCACCAGGGCCAGGGACGGGTCCCACTGGCCGGCGAGGTCGAGAAAACCCAGGACCTTGGCCGGGTTGGCCATGCCGGCCAGCAGCAGGCCGAGGCCGAACACCAGGCCCGCAGCGAAGGCGCTGAGGCGCCTCATGGCAGTAGCCCCAGCAGGTGACGGATGACCCACACCGTGGCGAAGCCGGTGGCCATGAAGCACAGGGTGGCGATGATCGAGCGTGGCGCCAGCCGGGAGATCCCGCAGACCCCATGGCCGCTGGTGCAGCCGCTGCCATAACGGGTGCCGAGGCCCACCAGCAGGCCGGCGCCGATCAGGCCGAGGGTGTCGCTGTGGAATTCCACGGGCGGCAGGGCCGCGAACAGCCCCCACAGCAGCGGCGCCAGCAGCAGGCCGAGGATGAACAGGGCCTTTTCCGCCCAGCCTTCGCCGGCCGGTTGCAGCACGCTGGCCAGCAGGCCGCTGATCCCGGCGATACGGCCGTTGGCGGCGATCAGCCAGCCGGCCGAAAGGCCGATCAACACGCCGCCGGCCAGGGCCGACCAGGGGCTGAAGTGCAGCAGGTCGATGGACATGCAAGGGTTCCTCACGTCAGGAAGAGGGCAAGCCCGCCACAGGCCATCACCCGTGGCGGGCCGGGATGCTTCAGTGGGGCAACAGGCCCAGGGCGCCGCCGGCCAGGAGCAGGGCGGCGCAGATGCCAGTGACGGCGAACAGTTGCTGCAGCCGTGGCCCGGCCAGGTGGCTGGCGACCTGGCGGCCGAGCACCAGGCCCAACACCGCGCCGAGGGCGAAGGGCGCGCCCACCGCCCAGTGCATCACGCCGCTGAGGCTGGCGGTAACCACGCTGCCCAGGGACACCAGGGCGATCACCGCCAGGGAGGTGGCGACGATGCTCTTGCTGTCCAGGTTGGTGTAGCGGCTCAACGCCGGGATGATCACGAAACCGCCACCGACCCCCAGCAGCCCCGACAGCAGGCCGGAGAGCAGGCCGGTGAAGGTCAGCGCCCGGGCGCAGGGCAGGGTCCAGCGCAGTCGGCCCTGGGCCGGGTTGAGCACGCAGGGCTGGAACGCCGGGCGCGGCGCCGGCCGGCCCTGTTTCAGCTCCAGGCTGGCCTTGCGCAGAATGCGCCCGCAGGCGTACAGCAGCACCAGGGCGAACAGCAGGGCCAATGGCAGGTTCGGCAGGCGGTGGGCCAGCCACAGCCCCAGTGGCGCCATGAGGATGCCGATGCCGGCGACGAACCCCGCGGCGCGATAACGCACGATGCCCTGGCGCAAGCCGAGGATGGCCCCGACGCTGGCGGCCAGGCCCACCGCCAGCAGGCCGATGGGGGCGGCCTCGACCATGCTCAGGCCGAGGCCGAACACCAGCAGCGGCACCGCGAGGATGCCGCCGCCGGCCCCGGTCAGGGCCAGGATCGCGCCGATGATCGCCCCCAGGCCCGCACCCAGCAGACTGTGTTCATTCATGCTTGGGAGGTGTCCGTGGCCAGGGTCGGGTGCGCCAGCCATTCGTGGCCCTTGAGCATGCCGCGCCAGTACAGCGGCGGCAGGATCATCTCCTTCAGCCACCAGGCGCGCCGGGTCGGCTGGCGCCCGTCCAGCAGCCAGGCGGGAAAGCTGGGGGCCAGCTTGCCGCCGTAGGTGAATTCGGCGAGGACGATCTTGCCCCGTTCCACGGTCAGCGGGCAGGAGCCGTAGCCGTCGTAATGGGCCAGCCGGGTCAGGCGCTTGAGGGCCACCAGCACGTTGTTGGCCACCACCGGCGCTTGCTTGCGTGCGGCCGCGGCGGTCTTGGCATTGCTGGTGTTGGTGGCGTCGCCCAGGCCGTGGATATTGGCGAAGCGCTTGTGGCGCAGGCTGTGGGGGTCGACGTCGACCCAGCCGGCGGCGTCGGCCAAGGGGCTCTGGCGAATGAAGTCCGGGGCGCACTGTGGCGGCACCACGTGGAGCATGTCGAACGGCCGTTCCAGAGTTTCCTGGGTGCCATCGGCCAGGGTGCGGACGAAGGTCGCGCGCTGGGCCGGGCCGTCCACCGCCACCAGGTTGTGGCCGAAGTCCAGGTCGATGGCGTACTTCTTCACGTATTCCATCAACGCCGGTACGTAGTCGGCGACGCCGAACAGCACGCCGCCGGCGTTCATGAAGCGCGGCTTGATCGCGCCCAGGCGGCCCTGGCGCAACCAGTGGTCGCAGGACAGGTACATGGCCTTTTGCGGCGCGCCGGCGCACTTGATCGGCATCGGCGGCTGGCTGAACAGCGCCTGGCCTTGTTGCAGTTGCTGCACCAGCTCCCAGGTGTAGGGCGCCAGGTCGTAGCGGTAGTTGGAGGTCACGCCGTGCTTGCCCAGGGCCTGTGGCAGGCCGTCGATGGCTGCCCAGTCGAGCTTGAGGCCGGGGCAGACGATCAGCTGGTCATAGGCCAGCACACGCTCGTCGGCCAGCACCAGGGCATTGTGCTCGGGCTCGAAGCGGCTGACCGCCTGGCGCAGCCACTTGACCCCCTTGGGCATCAGCGAGGCCATGTCGCGGCGGGTGGATTCGGCGCTGAACACCCCGGCGCCCACCAGGGTCCAGCCGGGTTGGTAGTAGTGGGTGTCGGCGGGGTCGATGATCGCCACGTCCAGGTGGGGATCGCGGGACAGCAGGCTGGCGGCGACGGCGATACCGGCGGCACCGCCGCCGACGATCAGCACCTGGTGGCTGCCGTCGACGGCACGCGGGGCAGGGTGGATGGGACGCATGGCAAGGTCTCCGTATGGAGTAATCGTTATAGGGTGTTCAGGGGGATCTTCAGGTAGCTCACGCCGTTGTCCTCGGGCTCGGGGAAGTGCCCGCTGCGCATGTTGACCTGCACCGAGGGCAGGATCAGCACCGGCATGTCCAGGGTCGCGTCACGGGCTTCGCGCATCTTCACGAAGCTGTCCTCGTCAACGCCCTGGTGGATGTGGATGTTGTTGGCCCGCTGTTCGGCCACGGTGGTCATGTATTGCAGCTCGCGGCCGTTGGGCAGGTAGTCGTGGCACATGAACAACCGCGTTTGCGGTGGCAGGGCCAGGATCTTGCCGATGGAGCGGTACAGGGTTCGCGCGTCGGCACCGGGGAAGTCGCAGCGGGCGGTGCCGTAGTCGGGCATGAACAGGGTGTCGCCGACGAAGGCCACCTGCTCTTCGCCCACCTGCACCAGGTAGGTCATGCACGCCGGGGTGTGCCCCGGGGTGTGCATGGCCCGGGCGGTGAGCTGGCCGATGGCGAACTCGCTGCCGTCGGCCAGCAGCACGTCGAACTGGCTGCCGTCACGGGCGAACACCGGGGCTTCGTTGAACAGCGCGCCGAAGACTTTCTGCACCCGGGTGATCTGGTCGCCGATGGCCACCTGGGCCCCGAGCTGCTCCTTGAGGTAGGCGGCGGCCGAGAGGTGGTCGGCGTGGACGTGGGTTTCCAGGATCCAGTCGACCTGCGCCTCAAGCTCCCGGACTCGGGCCACCAGGCGGTCGGCGGACTCGGTGCGGGTGCGGCCGGACTTGGGGTCGTAGTCCAGCACGCTGTCGATCAGGGCGCAGCGGCGCGTGGCGAGGTCCATCACCAGGTAGCTGATGGTCCAGGTGTGGCTGTCGAAAAAGGCTTCTACACGCAGCGTGTCGCTGATGATCATGGGGCACTCCGGCAATGAAGGGCGAGGGCAGTCTGCGCTGCCGCTCCTGCCTTGGACTGTCAATAAACGTGCCAACCCGGCATAGCGCCGGCCGGCACCCATTACTGGGTGTGCAAGCTTGCCAAGGCCCTGGTACGGGGCTTTGGGCGGGGTGACTGTCACCCGGAAGTGGCAGTTAGTTGGCGGTGAGTGGCAGAAAATGGCAGTAGCGGGCGCCTTGCTTTAAGCTTTCGCCATTGCCCTGGAGCCTGTCATGTCCCTGATCGCCACCGACCTTGCCAATTTGCGGATGTCTGCCCTGGTGTCCTACCTGGAGCACGATCCTCAACCGAGCATAGTGCTGGACACCGACTACAACATCATTGCCGCCAACGCGGCCTACCAGCGCCAGTTCGGCGTGGCCGGCAAGCCCCATGTGGGCGCCAAGTGCTACCGGGTGTCCCACCAGTTCGCGGTGCCGTGCGACCAGGCCGGCGAGCACTGCCCGATGCGCAAGGCCCACGACAGCCGGGTGCCGGAACGCATGCTGCACATCCACCACACCCCGCGCGGGCCGGAGCACGTGGATGTGGAGCTGCGGCCGATCATCGATGCCAGCGGGGCGGTGGTGGCCTATGTCGAGCGCCTGAGTTCGGTGGCGGTGGCCTCGGTGCAGCCGCAGCAACATGGCCTGGTGGGGCGCTCGCCGGCATTCAATGAAGCCCTTGGCGCCCTGCAACGGGCAGCGCCGGCGCCGATCCCGGTGCTGCTGCAAGGCGAATCGGGTACCGGCAAGGAGTTGTTCGCCCGCGCCCTGCATGACGGCAGCCCAAGGGTCGGCGGACCGCTGGTGGTGGTGGACTGCACCGGCCTGACCGAGAGCCTGCTGGAAAGCGAGCTGTTCGGTTACGAGAAGGGCGCCTTCACCGGGGCCCTGCAACGCAAGATCGGCCTGGCCGAAGCGGCCCATGGCGGCACGCTGTTCCTCGATGAAATCGGCGAGGTGCCGCTGGCGATGCAGGTCAAGCTGTTGCGGTTGATCGAGTCCGGCAGCTTTCGTCCGGTGGGCAGCCTGCGCACCGTGCATTCGGACTTTCGCCTGGTGGCTGCGACCCACAAGCCGCTCAAGGAAATGGTCGCGGCCGGCACCTTCCGCCAGGACTTGTACTACCGCATCAGCGCCTTCCCGATCCGCTTGCCGGCCCTGCGCGAGCGCAGCGACGACCTGCCGCTGCTGATCGACAGCCTGCTGCGCCGGCTCGACCCGGGGGCGATGCTGCGGCTCGATCCGCCGGCCCTGGAGCAACTGCGGCTGTACGCCTTCCCGGGCAATATCCGCGAGTTGCGCAATATCCTGGAGCGGGCGCGGTTGTTCAGCGACGACGGGGTGATCCGCCTGCAGGACCTGCCGCCGGAGCTGCGCAGTTCCCAACCTGCGGCCCCGGTGGCCCGGCGTCGCGGCGGCAAGGACCTGGAGCAACTGGCCCACGCCCTGGAAGTGTTCGACGGCTCGCGCGCCGAACTGGCCAAGGCCCTGGGCCTGAGCGAACGCACCCTGTACCGCCGGCTCAAGGCCCTGGGCCTGTAAACCGCTAGATATCGCCTCGTGTAGCCGCTGCCGCAGGCTGCGCACGGGCGCTTAGCGGCTGCCAGAGGGCGGTTGGGGCGCTGGCTGGAAGGCCCGGCGGGCCTTGGCGCAGCTTCGTAGGCGCAGCAGCGGCTACAGGGTGGGGGCGGGCAGGTCGCGGGCCATGACCCACATGCCGATCTGTTCCAGGTCGGTGCTGAAAGGTACTTCGCCGACCTGGCGCAGGCCGGCGCTTTCATAGAAGCGCCGAGCGCCGGCGTTGTTCTTGAGCACGTCCAGCCACAGGCAGCGCGCGCCGCCCTGGCTGGCCCTTTGCAGCACGTGGTCCAGCAGCACCCGGCCATGGCCCTGGCCGGCCTGGGACTTGAGCAGGTAGATCTTCTGCAACTCGGCCCCGACCTTGCCGCTGCCGGGCATGGGTCGGTTCCAGTTGAGCTTGGCGAACCCGATGGGCACCTGCTGCGCGTTGAGGGCCAGCAGCCACAGATGCTGGTGCCGGGCGGCCAGGGATTGCTCCAGCGCCTGGGGCGCGAAGTCCTGGTCGAGAAAACGCTGCATGCCCTCGGCGCTCCAGATCGAGGCGAAATGCTCGCGGTAGGTGGCGCGGCCTATGGTCTGCAACGCTTCCAGATCGCGGTGTTCGGCTTCACGGATGGTGATCATGCTGCGCTCCTTGCCAGGTCCGGGGTCGGGCAGCTTACTCCGAGCCTGTGTGCCTGGGCCAGAGTGATAGGGCCAGAGTGCCAGGGCGCAATGCCGGGGCACGATGGCGCCGGCCCGTGGTCGTAATGGCAGTTGCCCTTGTCCCTTGCCCGGCCATTGCCGTGGCCTTCAGGAGATGCCATGAGCCAGGCCGTACTTGCCACCGAAACCAATCGCCGCCAATTGCAGCAGATCATCTCGGGACTGTCCGACGGGGTGATCCTGATCGAGACCGACAAGGCCAGGAGCCTGCTCTGGGCCAATGAGGCGGCCTTGGCCATGCACGGGGTCAGCGAAGTCAGCCAGCTGGGCGCCAACGCCCGGGAATACGCCAAGCGTTATGCCTTGCGCTATCGCAACAACCATCCCCTGGCGCTGGACAGCTACCCCATCAGCCGGGTGGCCGCCGGCGAGACCTTCAGCGATGTGGTGGTGGAGGTCCAGGCCGAGATCGAGGGTGAAGCCAGGCACTGGGTGCACCGGGTGCGCAGCATGATCCTCAGCGACCGCGGCGGCGCCCCGGAATCGCTGGTGCTGATTCTCAGCGATGCCACCGACTGGGCCAGCGCCGAGCAGCGCTTCGAGAAGACCTTCAGCGCCAACCCGGCGCCGGCGGTGATCTGCCGCCTCAGCGACCTGCGCTACATCAAGGTCAACCAGGGCTTCCTGGAAATGACCGGCTACGCCCGGGATCAGGTGATCGGCCGTTCGGTGTATGAGCTGGATGTGCTGGAGGACGCCGAGCACAAGGACCTGGCCATCGAGCGCCTGGGGCAGGGCGCGACCATTCCGCAGATGCAGGCCGAGCTGCGCCTGCCCGAGGGCGGCAGCAAGCTGGTGATCGTCGCTGGCCAGCCCCTGGATATCAACGATGAAGACTGCATGCTGTTTTCCTTCATGGACCTGGAGCCGCGGCGCAAGGCCGAGGTCGCCCTGCGCCAGAGCGAGGAGCGCTTCGCCCGCTCGTTCCGCCTGACCCCGGTGCCGACCCTGGTGTGCAGCGCCGAGCAGCAGATCGTCGACGTCAACGAAGCTTTCCTCAACACCTGCGGCTACAGCAGCGAGGAACTGCTGGGCAAGACCCTCGACAGCATCGGTTTCATCGCCGAGCAGGCGGCGGCCCGGCAGTTGTTCAGCCAGCTGGAGAAGAGCGGCCACGTCATGGGCCAGGACCTCAAGGTGCGCAAGAAGGGCGCCGAGCTGATCGACTGCGTGGCCTACGCCGATACCGTGGTGATTCAGGACCAGCCCAGCTACCTGCTGGTGCTGATGGACATCAGCGATCGCAAGCGTTCCGAACTGGAGCTGGTGGGGGCCATCGAGGAGGTGATGCGCGACGCTTCCTGGTTCAGCCAGACCTTGATCGAAAAACTCGCCAATGTCCGCAACAGCCGTGGCCCCGGCGCCCCGGGCACGTCCTCGGCCGACCTGACCGCCCGCGAGCGTGAAGTCCTGGGGTTGCTCTACCAGGGCCTGGCGGACAAGGAGATCGCCGCCCAGTTGCAACTGGCCCTCAATACCGTGCGCAACCACGTGGCGACCCTGTATTCCAAGCTTGGCGTGCACAGCCGTGGCGAGGCCATCGTCTGGGCCCGGGAGCGCGGGCTGTTCGCTGGCGTCCTGGCGGGCGGGCCGCGCTGAGCTGGTGCGCATGCACTAGTGCGGCTAGTGCATATGCGCCTTTTGCCGGGCGTTACGGGTTCTTAGGCTGTGAGTGTGCGCAGGTCCGTTGTTGGAACCTGGCGCCCGATCAACCACAGCGAAAGGACAATCGACATGGCTAGCGAGCAGCTCAAGGGCAAGGTGGACAAGGCGGCAGGCAAGGCCCAGGCGATGGTGGGCGAACTGCTGGACGATGAGCCGATGCAAGCGCGGGGCATGGCCCGGGAAGCGGCGGGCCAGTTGCAGGAGCACTACGGCGAGGTGCTGGACCGGGGCTTGCGTTGGGCCCGGGAGCGCCCGCTGGCCAGCGTGGCGTTGTTGGCGGGTGTCGGCCTGCTGGCCGGCCTGTTGCTGCGGCGTCGCTGAGGTGCCCGGGGTGATTACCCAGGCGCAGCTACGGGCCTGTATCGAACAGCGCCTGGCGCCACTGGCTTGCAGCTTCACCACGGCGGGCGACGGCACCCTGACCCTGCGGGTGTTCGAGCCCCACAGCGGCCGGGTCGACCTGGTGGCCAGCGGGCTCAGCCTCAAGGCCCTGCGCAGCGAGGCCGATGTGGTGAAGATGATCGACGAACTGCTCTATGAGCTGGACAGCAACTCCCTGGGGCGCATCGACCTGACGCCCTGAGCCTTCTCGATGGCGGCGCCGCCGGCGCTGGACTATAAGCAAAGGGTCGCTGGCCGCGCTCGCGGCCGGCCTTGCGAGTCGGCCCCATGCCCGCAACCTTTCCCTACTCCGATCGTGGTGAACCGTGAACGCCCGGGTTCAGGGTGTGCCCGGTCGTTTGGACAATATCGTCCTGGTGGCGGATCTGGCCGGTACCGCGGTGTTCGCCGTGGAAGGCGCGATCAGCGCCATGCGCGCCCAGCTCGATCTACTGGGGGTGATGGTGATTGCCTTCATCGTCGCCCTTGGCGGTGGCGTCACCCGTGACCTGTTGATCGGCGCCAGCCCGCCCAAGGCGGTGGCCGACTGGCGCTATCCGGCCCTGGCCCTGGTGATGGGTGGGCTGGCCTTCGTGTTCCATGAAGGGGTGCTGGGGATTTCCGAGCCGTTGCTGATCCTGCTGGATGCGGCGGGGCTGGGGCTGTTTGCCGTGGCCGGCACGCAGAAGGCCTTGAACGTCGGCATCTCGTCGTTCGTGGCGACCCTGATGGGCACCGTGACCGGGGTCGGTGGCGGGGTGATCCGCGACATCGTGCTGGCGCGCATTCCCCTGGTCTTGCAGGTGGATTTGTACGCCAGCTCGGCCTTCATCGGCGCGGCCACCCTGATCCTCGCCCGACGCCTGGGGCTGGCGCCCATGGCCTGCGCCTGGTTGGCCGGCAGCGCGTGTTTCGCCCTGCGCATGCTCTCGGTGCACTACGGCTGGCAATTGCCCCGGGCCTGATTGGCGCAGACCGCTGCGTGTAGCCGCTGCCGCAGGCTGCGCATGGGCGCATAGCGGCTATTCGGTGATCAGGTTGGGGTGGCAGTCCAGGCTCAGGCGGGCGCCGCCGCGTTCGCTGGTGCCGACGTCGAGCTTGAAGCCGTGCAGGTCGACGATCGCCGCGACGATCGACAGGCCCAGGCCAAAGCCGCCCTGGGCGTTGTTTTCGTCGACCCGGTAGAAACGCCGGAACACCGCGGCGCGCTCCGCCGGGGGAATCCCGGGGCCGGAGTCGAGCACTTCCAGGCGCGGGCTGCCGCCGTCATCCAGGCCACGCAGGATCACCTCGCCACCCGGTGGGGTGAACTTGATCGAGTTGCTCAACAGGTTGGCCAGGGCCTCGAACAGCAGCGCCCGGTCGCCGACCATGCGCGGCAGGCTCGGCGGCACCTCCAGCACCAGGCTCAGGCGGCCTTCCTCGGCCAGGGGCAGGTAGAAATCATGCAGCTCTTGCAGCAGCGGCAAGGGGTCGAGTTCGAGAAAACCCGAACGGCGCCGACGGTCTTCCAGTTCCGAGATCCGCAGCAACCCGCGAAAACGCGCCATCAGGGTGTCGGCTTCCGCCAGCAACTGGTCCATCTGCAACGCCTGGGGCGAGCCTTCCTCGGCCTGCTGTTGCAGGCGATAGAGCTGGGCCCGCAGGCGGGTCAATGGGGTGCGCAGATCGTGGGCGATGTTGTCGCACACGCCCTTGACCTCATGCATCAGCCGCTCGATGCGCTCGAGCATGGCGTTGACGATGGCCGCCAGCATGTCCAGCTCGTCGCGCCGATTGGACAGCGGCAGGCGCCGGGTCAGGTCGCCGGCGACGATGGCGTCGGCACTGGCCTGGATCTGCCGGATGCGCCGCAACGGCCGGCGCCGCAGCAGGTGCCAGCCGGCCGCGCCGGGAATGATGGTCAGGGAAATCCCCCAGAGCAGGGCATGGAGGATGATCCGGGTCACCGCGAACAGCGAGCCGTTGTCGCGCACCAGCACCAGCCAGCGGCCGTCGCGGGTCAGGGTGGCCACCGCATCGCAACTGTCCCGGGGCAGGCTCGGGTCGTCGGAGTCGATGCAGTTTTTCAGCTCGTGGATCTTGCCGTCCAGGGGCAGGTCCTCGGGGATCTCGCGGATCGGCCCGCTCAGTGGCCGGCGCTGGGCGTCGAACAGGCCGTAGGCGTCGATGGCGCGCATGTCGAAGGTCATGCTGGTGGCCAGGGCTTCCACCAGCTGCTCGCCCTCGAAGCGGGCGAACAGGTGCTGGCGCTGCATCAGTGAGTGCTTGGCCAGGCTGTCCAGGTAGTTGGAGACCTCGTAGTACAGCACCCCCATGAGGATGCAGCTCCAGGCCACGAACAGCGAACTGTAGAGCGCCAGCAGGCGGCTGCTGGAAGAGCGCCAGCCCTTAGAGGGGTTCAGCGATGACATAACCCGAGCCTCGCACGGTGCGGATCAGCGGGGCCATGCCGGGTGGGTCGATCTTCTTGCGCAGGCGGCCGATGTGCACGTCGATCAGGTTGGTCCCGGGGTCGAAGTGATAACCCCAGACCTCCTCGAAGATCATCATCCGCGAGAGGATCTGCCCGGTGTTGCGCATCAGGAATTCCAGCAGCTTGTATTCGGTGGGCAGCAGGCTCAGCAGTTGCTCGGCGCGGGTCGCCTCGCGGCTGATCAGGTTCAGCTCCAGGTCCGCCACCCGCAGGCTGGTGTCGAAATCCTTGACCGTGTTCTTGCGCCGCAGCAGCACCTCGACCCGGGCCGCCATCTCGTCGGAGGCGAAGGGCTTGGTCAGGTAGTCGTCGCCGCCGGCGCGCAGGCCGCGCACGCGCTCGTCGACATCGGACAGGGCGCTGATCATCAGGATCGGCGTCGACACGCCGATGGTGCGCAGGGTGGTGACGATGGCCAGGCCGTCCAACTCAGGCAGCATGCGGTCCAGGGTGATCAGGTCGTAGTCGCCGCTGACGGCGCGCACCAGGCCTTCGCGGCCGTTGTCCACCCAGTCCACGTCCAGGCCGTGGCTGCTCAGTTCAGCGACGATTTCCCGGGCCGTTACGGCGTCGTCTTCAATGGTCAGAATGCGGGTCATGGGCGGAGCACCTGTTGCAGGGGTTCATGGCACAGGAGGGCATTCTGCCAAGAAACCGCGGCCTGGATTCTAAAAAAACTTTCATCTATCGCACTCACCCCATCATGGCCAGTGAAATCCAGCGTCACTGGGCCAGAACGCTGATATCATCTGGCCACTTTTTTGCCAGGAGGCACGAGCATGGGCAGGGTGATCCAAATGGGCAGCAAACCCGCTTCATTGCTGTGCCTGGGCCTGCTCCTTTTGCTGGGCAGCAGCGTTGCGCTGGCGGGTAACCAGCCCTGTTCCGGGCGCAAGGGTGGCATCGCCCGCTGCGATGGTGAGTTGTTCCTGTGCCGCGACGGCTCCATCAGCGCCTCGAAGAAAAACTGCGCGCTGATGTTCGGCGAACCTGCGCCCAGCCCCCGGGCGCAACCGTTGCTGCGCGACGCCGAGGGTTGCAGTTGCGGCTCTGGCAGCTTTTGCACCGGGCCCAGGGGCGGGGTCTACTGCCTGACGCCCAGTGGCAATAAAAGCTACAAGCGGCGCTAGCCAAGCCGGCGCCGGATTCTTCCACTCCAGACTATCGACGATGAACAAGACCTCCCGTTTCAAACGCCTGGGCCGGCTGCTGCTGGTGAGCCTGGTACTCAACAGCCTGAGCCAGATCCTGCTGGCATTACCCGCGGCCATCGCCCTAGTGGGCGCCGTGCCGCATTATGCCTGGAGCCTGTTGGTGACCACGGGCGTCAAGATCCTCCTGCTGACGCCGCTGACCGCCGTGATCCCGGGCCTCTTGATGCTCTTCGGCCTGCGCTTTGGCGCCTGGGCCTGCCTGCCGATGTGCATCCTGCTGATGATCCTGGGGCCCTGGCCTGGAACCAGCATCGGCCAGTTCCTGCTGGGTTACTGGATCATCGCCTTGCTGGGCCGCTTTGCCTGGCTCAAGGGGCGCGACCTGTACTACTACGCCCGCGCCAAGTCCTGAGCCTGACCGTGCAGAACGCCCGCCGGACAACCGATCCAGTGGGCAATCTGCCCGGCCCCTGGCGTTTTGATCGCGCTACAACCTGCTGAAAAACAAAGCATTCATTGGTTTCGTGCAACTGGCATGACGACTGCAATCCTCTGATCGAGACTTGCTTCGTCACCTTCATCTGCCAGGAGCAGAACAACAATGAACAGACCTTCTGAACACCTGCTTGCTACCACCGATGTCTCCAGCCATGGCTCGGGGGTGTCATGGTCGGCGATCTTCGCCGGCGCCGCGGCGGCTGCGGCGCTGTCGCTGATTCTCTTGCTGCTGGGCCTGGGCCTGGGGTTCTCCTCGGTGTCGCCCTGGGCCGGTAGCGGCCTGGGGGCCAAGGGCCTGGGTATTTCCAGCATTGTCTGGCTGGCGCTGACGCAGATCGTCGCTGCGGCCCTGGGCGGATACCTGGCAGGACGTCTGCGAGTGAAGTGGGCCAACCTGCACGGTGACGAGGTGTATTTCCGTGATACGGCCCATGGTTTCCTGGCCTGGGCCGTGGCGACCCTGGTCACCGCGACGTTGCTGGTAGGCGCCGTTGGCAGCCTGGTTGGCGGTGGCCTGCAGGCTGGTGCGCAGTTGGCCGGCGGCGTTGCAGGAGCGGCGACCCAGGTGGCCGGTCAGGCGGCCAGCCAGGGTTCCCGAGAGGATTATGGCTACTTCGTCGACAGTCTGTTTCGCGACGACCGCCCGGTGGTAGTGAGTGACGATGCGGCTCGGGGCACCGTGTCGCGCATCTTCGTGCGGACCCTGGGCAACGATGGTCAGTTGGCGCCCGAGGATCGGGCCTACCTGGCGCAACTGGTGGCCCAGCGTACCAACCTCGGCCAGGCTGAGGCCGAGCGGCGGGTCGATGAAGTGTTCGCCAAGGCTCACCAGGCCGTGGAGCAGGCCAAGCAAGCGGCCAAGGAGGCTGCCGATACCGCTGCCAAGGTCGCTGCGTGGTCCTCGCTGTGGATGTTCATCGCACTGCTGTGCGGCGCTTTCTTCGCCAGCCTGGCCGCGCTGTACGGCGGCCGTCGCCGGGACGCGGTGGTCTGGGTCGAGACCGACCTCCAGCCACGTACCGCAGTGCCCGTTGCCACCCATTGATCAGGAGATATCCCCCATGCGCTCATTACTCTTGTGGTTCCTTGGCGTACCTATCCCGGTGATCATTCTGATCGCCCTGTTCATGCACTGATGCTCAGGCATCATTGATGTCGCTTCGAACCGCTGCCGGCCCCGCCGGCAGCGGTTTTTTGTTGCCCGCTGACCCGAGATGCAGAGACAGGCGCGGCACTGTTGCGGCGCCACGCAACCGTTTGCTTGGCCCAGGTCAATACTCGTGTCCGACAAACCGACTAGCTTGGCCCACGCTCGGTTCTGACAGAGCTTTCGGAACCGCGGTGTTGCCGCGTCTCCATTTCCGGACCGTCGGGACCCGGACGGCAGGATGCCGGCAATCGCTTTTCACCTCTTCACGGATGAACCGCAATGCGTCAGATAGACCGCAACTTCGATATCCAGCCGCTGCAGCATGCGGACATGACCATCAGCCTCAATGGCCAGCCGGTCACCGCAGCCCTGGGCGAAACCGTCCTCAGCGTGATCCAGGCCACCGGCCTGCGTCAGGTGGCGCGCAACGACCATGGGCAACTGGTGGGCGCCTACTGCGGCATGGGCGTATGCCATTGCTGCCTGGTTCAAATCGATGGCCGGCACAAGCGCCGGGCTTGCCAGACCCTGGTCAAGCCGGGCATGCAGGTGCAGACGCTGGCCAACCGCATCAGTGAAACGGAGCCCAACTCATGAGCCTGAATCCGGTGATCGTCGGCGGTGGGCCGGCGGGTATGGCGGCGGCCATCGAACTGGCCGAGCACGGGGTGCACAGCACCCTGGTCGAAGAGGCCTCGCGCCTGGGCGGGGTGGTGTATCGCGGACCGCTGCGCGATGGCGTGCAACTCGATTACCTGGGGCCTCGTTATTGCGAAGTGCTGGCCAAGCTGCATGGCGCCTTTGGCGACCATGAACAGATGATCGACGTGCGCCTCAACAGCCGGGTGATCGGCGCCGAGGGCAGCCACAGCCTGATGTTGCTGGATGCCGAGGAGCAGGTGCAGGAGGTGCCCTATGGGCAACTGGTGCTGGCCGCCGGTTGTCACGAGCGCAGCGTGCCGTTCCCCGGCTGGACCTTGCCCGGGGTCAAGCTGCTGGGCGGCTTGCAGCTACAGATCAAGAGTGGCGTGGTCAAGCCGCAGAGCCCGGTGGTGATCGCCGGGACCGGCCCCTTGCTGCCGCTGGTGGCGTGCCAGTTGCACGCTTCCGGGGTGCGCGTGGCCGGGGTCTACGAGGCCAGCGCCCTGGGCAAGATCGCCAAGCAGAGCCTGGCCATGCTCAACAAGCCGCAACTGTTCCTCGACGGCCTGAGCATGCTGGCCTACCTCAAGCTCCACGGCATCCCCCTGCGTTATGGCTGGGGCGTGGTGGAGGCCCAGGGCCAGGGTGCCCTGGGGGTCGTGACCGTGGCGCCGTATTCCAGCGACTGGCAACCGGACATGTCCAAGGCCCAGCGCATAGCCGCCCAGACCCTGGCCGTCGGCTATGGCTTCATTCCCAGGACCCAGCTCAGCCAGCAGATGGGCCTGGAGCACAGTTTCAGCGACGACGGCTACCTGCGGGCCGACGCCAACGTCTGGCAGCAGAGCAGCGAGCCGCACATCCACCTGGCTGGCGACATGAGCGGCATCCGCGGTGGCGAGGCGGCGATGCTCAGCGGGCGTATCGCGGCCTTGTCGATCCTCATGCAGCGCGACGTGCTGAGTAACGAAGAGGCCCTGCAACGGCGCCAGGGCTATGAGCGCAAGCTGGCCTCGATCCTGCGTTTTCGCGGTGCGGTGGATCGCTACACCGCTCGCGGTGTCGGGCAGGTAGAGCTGCCCAAGGGCGATACGGTGATCTGCCGTTGCGAGCACACCACCCGCAACGATATCGAACGGGCCCTGGCCCAGGGCGTCGAGGACATGGCCAGCCTGAAGATGCGCACCCGGGTGAGCATGGGCGATTGCCAGGGGCGGATGTGCGTGGGCTATTGCAGCGACCGCCTGCGCCAGGCCACGGGCCGCAAGGACGTGGGTTGGATTCGCCCGCGCTTCCCGCTGGACCCGATTCCATTCTCTGCCTTTGCGCCGGCCGAACAGGAGGTCTCCAAGCATGACTAAGCACTATGACGTGGTTATCGCCGGTGGCGGTGTGATCGGGGCGTCCTGCGCCTACCAGCTGTCCAAGCGCAAGGGCCTGAAGGTGGCGTTGATCGATTCCAAGCGCCCGGGCAATGCCAGCCGCGCCTCGGCCGGCGGCCTGTGGGCCATCGGCGAGTCGGTGGGCCTGGGATGCGGGGTGATTTTCTTTCGCATGATGTCGGCCAACCGCAAGCGCGAGGCCCAGGGCTCGGCCGTGGTGGTGGACTCCAGCACGCCGCATATCCTGCCGCAGTCGTTCTTCGATTTCGCCTTGCAGTCCAACGAGCTTTATCCGCGCCTGCACCGGGAACTGATGGGCCTGCACGACATGGACTTCAAGTTCGAGCAGACCGGGCTCAAGTTCGTCATCTATGACGATGAAGACCGCCTGTACGCCGAGCATATCGTCGGCTGCATCCCGCACCTGACCGATCAGGTGCGCTGGCTCGACCAGGCGGCGTTGCGCGCCAGTGAGCCGAATATCAGCCACGAGGCCCAGGGTGCCCTGGAGTTCCTCTGCGATCACCAGGTCAATCCATTCCGCCTCACCGATGCCTACACCGAGGGTGCCCGGCAGAACGGCGTGGACGTGTACTTCAATACCAATGTCACCGGGGTGCTGCACCAGGGCAACCGGGTCAGCGGCGTACAGACCGCCGAGGCCGGGTTGTTCCATTGCTCGACCCTGATCAACGCCGCCGGTGCCTGGGCCGCCGAACTGAGCCTGCAGGCCACGGGCGTGGAGATCCCGGTGAAGCCGGTGAAGGGCCAGATCCTGCTCACCGAGCGCATGCCCAAGCTGCTCAATGGTTGCCTGACCACCAGTGACTGCTACATGGCGCAGAAGGACAACGGCGAAATCCTCATCGGCAGCACCACCGAGGACAAGGGCTTCGACGTCAGCACCACCTACCCGGAAATCAACGGCCTGGTGCAGGGCGCGGTGCGTTGCATCCCCGAGCTGGCCCAGGTCAACCTCAAGCGTTGCTGGGCGGGGCTGCGCCCCGGTTCGCCGGATGAACTGCCGATCCTCGGGCCGATGGAAGGGGTGGAGGGTTACCTCAATGCCTGTGGGCACTTCCGTACCGGCATCCTGACCTCGGCCATCACCGGGGTGCTGTTGGACAAGCTGGTCAACGACGAGGCCCTGCCGCTGGACATCACGCCATTCCTGGCCCGGCGTTTTGCCCTGGAACCGCAGAAGAAACAGGCACTGTTCGCCTGATCGATCCGGTTGCCCGGTGGTGCGCCGAAGGTCCTGCTGACCTGGCGCAACCACGTGGGCTCGGTAGCGGCCACCGGGGCAGGCCATGCCCGGTGGAGCCGCTGGAGCAGGCTGCGCACGGGCGCCAGGGTACCTTTGCCTGGCCCTGTGCTGGAGCCTGGCGTGGGCTAGGCGGCTACGGTCGCGGGCGCAGGCCATACCAGGCCACGCCAAGGGCGAGGCTGAACAGCCCCGTCAGGGCTTGCAAGGAGCCGGCGGCGCTGTCGACCAGGGCATCGGCCAGCAGGCCACACAGGGCGGTCATGCCCATCTGGATAAAGAAGAACAGTCCCGAAGCGCTGCCTGCCACATCGGCATAGGGTTGCAGGATCGCCAGTTGGCAGGCCGGAATCGCCAGGCCCACCGCCAACATGATCGCCAGCATGGGCAGGACGATGGCCAGCAGGCTGTCTGGCCAGAAGCCGCGGGCGATCAGCAGCAGGCCGGCGCCTGCAAGGTTGAGCAACGTGGCCCGGGCGATCAGGCGGTCGGCACCCTGGCGTGGCGCCAGGCGCTGGAACCACCGCGACCCCAATAGATAACCGGCCACTGTGGTGGCGAAGACCAGGGCATAGGCGCTCGAGGAGAGCCCCAGTTGGCGCTGGAGCAAGGCGGGCGACTGCAGGATAAAGGGAAAGTAGGTGCAGTACAGGCAACCGATGGCCAGGGAATAACGCATGAAATAGCGGCTTCGCAGCAGCCGCAAGTAGAGCCGTGGCAGGTTCTGGCGGGGCATCTGGGCCACCTCGGGCGAACGGGTCTCGGCCAGCTTGGCCAGCATCAGCAGCCACACGGCGGCGGCCAAGAGGCTCAGGCACAGGAACAGGCCGCGCCACCCGAGCCAGTGGCCGAGCAGGCTGCCCAGTACAGGTGCGAGCATGGGCGACAGGGCGATCCCCATGGATAACAGGCCCAGGAGCCGCGCCTGTTCGGCAGGCGTGCAGCGATCCCGGACCATGACCCGGCCCACCAGCGTGCCGCAGCAACCGCCCAGGGCTTGTAGCAAGCGAGCGGCCATCAATACCTCGACGCGGGTGGCGAGCATGCAGGCCAGGCTGGCCAGCAGGTACAGCGCCATGCCCCAGAGCAGCACCGGACGCCGGCCAAAGCGATCGCACAGGGGACCTCCCAGCAGCATCGAGAAGGCATAGCCGAGCATGTACAGGCTCAGGGTCAGTTGCAGCTGTTGGTCGCTGGCGCCCAGCGCGTCGGCCATGGCGGGCAAGGCCGGCAGGTACAGGTCGATGCTGATCCGCGGCAGGCAGACCACGATCAGCAACAGTAGGGTCCAGAGCCAGGGCGCCAGCGCTTGCGGGGCCGTAGAGGCAAGGAGCGGGGTTTCGGTGGTCGGTTTCATGGATGGCTCGGCAGGTAGGGCATGGGCAGAAAACTAAGGCCTTTATGGTTTAATGCCGAGAGCCATTTATACCTGTATCGAGTGGACCACTATGAGTCGTGGAAAACACCCTGTTCCGCTGGACTTGCCGCTGCCCCAGGCCCTGGGCGAGGGCCTGGGCAAGCAGGACAGTGCCTATGGCGCCCTGCGCCAGGCGATCCTGGAGAAGCGCTTGCCGGCCGGCTGCCGACTGCCGTCGACCCGGACCCTGGCCCAGCGCTGGTCCCTGTCCCGAGGCACCCTGGAAGCGGTGTTCGATCGCTTGCGCAGCGAGGGCTACGTCAGCCGCGTGTCCGGTTCCGGGACCCGGGTCTGCGCGGTGGTGCCGGACCTCTACCTGAAGGCACTGCCCCCTGGGGCGCCACGGCCCGAACAGCCTGCGGGCCCGCGCCCCCGAGCCCAGGGCGTACGTGCCGGGCAACCCTTCGTCGCCCGGCTCGCCGACCCTACGCTGTTTCCCCTGGCTCTGTGGGCCCGCACCCTGACCCGGGCCCTGGCTGCGGCCCCGGCGCAATTGCTGTGCGATCCCGATCCGGCTGGCTTGCCGCTGCTGCGCCAGCAGATCGCCCAGTACCTGGGGCAGCACCGCGGCATTGTCTGCGACCCGGACCAGGTGATGGTCACCACGGGCATTCGCCATGGCCTCGATCTGTTGGCCCGCAGCCTGCTGCACCGGGGCGACAAGGTCTGCCTGGAAGACCCCGGCTACCTGTCGGCCAGGGAGTTGTTCACCCTGGCCGGTGCGCAATGGGTGCCGGTGCCGGTCGACGAGGAGGGGATCGACGTGGAGTACCTGCATCGTCATCGCGATGCGCGCATGGTCTACGTGACCCCGGCGCACCAGGCCCCCCTGGGCATGAGCATGCCGGTATCGCGGCGCCTGGCACTGCTGGAGTGGGCGCGCGCCAGCCAGGCCTGGATCGTGGAGGACGACTACGACAGTGAATTCAATTACCAGAGCGCCCCCCTGGCGGCCCTCAAGTCCCTGGACCTCGATGACCGGGTGATCTACTGCGGCAGCTTCAACAAGACGCTGTTCGCCGGCCTGCGGGTGGGTTTCATGCTGGTGCCGCAGGCGTTGCGCGAGCGATTGCTGGCGACCTTGCAGAATACCGGGCGTTCGGTCGGGGTGATCGAGCAGGTGGCCCTGGCCGACTACATCGCCAGCGGTGCGTTCCTGCGGTATCTGCGGGCCGCCCGCCAGGCTTACCAGGAGCGTCGCGACCTGCTGCTGCAGATCCTGGCCCGGGAGGCGCCGGGCTGCTATCGCATTACCGGGCAGCAGGCCGGCCTGCACCTGCTGTTGCAGTTGCCGGCCGGTAGCGATGAGGCGCGTTTTCGCCAACGCGCCGCCGAGGCTGGCATCGACCTGCAGGGCCTGGCCGAGCATTGTCAGAGACCCGGTCGGCCAGCGGCCGTGATCATCGGTTATGCGGCCCTGAGCCCGGCGCAGATCCGCTACAGCGCTGCGCGCCTGGCAAGCCTGCTGGTGGCCGAGGCCGGCCTGGCCAGGTGCTGATCGTCATGCTTTGGTCATATTCGCCCGCCATGCTCGGCACCCCGGCCCGCGGGCCTTCGTACACCACAGGGATGTCATGATCATTGTCACCTCCGGCGCGGCTTACCTGGACATGGATGCCTACGCCGGCTGTATCGCCTACGCCGAATGGCTCAACCTTTGCGGCCGTCCGGCCCGGGCCCTGAGCAGCGCACCACTGAACGAAAGCATTCCCCAGGCCCTGCGCCATAACTGCAAGGGGCTGGATGCACCGGTGCCGATCGGCGACGACGATGTGTTCGTGCTGGTGGACGTTTCCAATCACCTGCACCTGGACCCACTGGTGGCGCTGGAGCGGGTGGTGGAGGTCATCGATCATCATCCGGGGTTCGAGCCGTTCTGGATCGAGCGCCTTGGCCCCCGTGCGGATATTCGCCGGATCGGCGCCGCCTGTACCCAGGTCTACGAGCGTTGGCGCGACTCGGGGCTGTTGCCGCGAATGAGCCGCGACAGTGCGCAGTTGCTGGCAGCCGGGATTCTCGACAACACCCTGAACTTCACTGCCCAGATCTGCACCGATGCCGATCGCCAGGCCTATGCCGTGCTGGCCCGGCACGCCGGGTTGGACGAGCAATGGCCTGCACGCTACTTCGACCAGTGCCAGCGCCAGATCGAGGAACAACTGGAGCAGGCCCTGCACAAGGACCTGAAAGTCCTCGGGGAAGAGAGCAACCTGCCCAGGCGTTTCGCCCAGTTGACCTTGTGGAATGCCGATCGCTTGCTGCGCCAGCAACGGCCCTTGATCGAAAGGGTACTGGGGCAGTGGGGCGATGACTGGCTGCTGAACCTGATCAGCCTCGGCGAGGGGCGCAGCTACTTGCTCAGTGGTGGAGTCGCGAGTGCGCAGAAGCTGGACCGGCTGCTAGAGTGCCCGGCCGTGAATGGCCTGCACTGCCTGGAACGGCCGATCTTGCGCAAGGAGTTGCTGCGCATGGGCCTGGCCTGGCAGGCACCGATGACCCCGAGGTAACCGTGGACCTGGATCAAGCCTTGCAGCAAGTGGTGGATGAGCGCAGTTTCCTGGCGTTCGTCCAGGCCTTGAGTGCCGACCGGCGCCAAGCCAGCGACTGGCAGAACGACTCCATCGAGGACTTCCTCGACTCCGCCCATGCCTGGGCCGAAGCCAGTGCCATGGGCGCCAGCCAGGGGTTGGCCGACGCCTCACCGTGGAAGCGCTTCGCGGTGTTCCTGTACTGCGGCAAGATCTACGAATGAGGCGCCCGCTGCGCGGCTAATCCTCGAAGCCGCTCTGCTCGTGGATTTCATCCATCTTCAGCTCCAGGCGGTAGGCCACGGCGATGAACAGCGCCTGGCACAGGCACAAGGTGGCGCTCAGCGAACGGAAGGCGAACGAGCTGCCCTCGTTGACCAGCAGCACGCTGTTGGCGCGCTTGGCCAGGGGCGAGAGGGTGCTGTCGGTGATGATCAGGGTCTTGGCCTGGTGGTGCTGGGCAATCCGCAGGCAGTGCTGGGTTTCCTTGGCGTAGGGCGTGAAGCTGATGGCGATCACCAGGTCGCCGGGGCGGATGCTGCGCATCTGTTCGCGGTAGCTGCCACCGAGCCCCGAGACCAGGTGGATGCGCTTGTTGGTGTGCTGCAGGTTGTAGACCAGGTAGTCGGCCACCGCGAAGGAGCGCCGCACCCCCACCACGTAGATGTTCTCGGCATTGACCACCAGGTCGACGGCTCGCTCCAGGGCCGCCTCGTCCAGCTCCTGTTCCAGGCGCTCGATCCCCGAGAGGGTGGCGCCGATGCAGTCGCGAGCCAGGTCGGCGCTGCTGGCCTTCTGTGATTTGTTGGCGATCAGGCTGCGGATGCGCTGCTGGTAGTTCTGCACCGGCGTGGCCTTGTGGGTATAGGCCTCGCGGAACAACGCCTGCATGTCACTGAAGCCGCGAAAGCCCAGGCGCTGGGAGAAACGCACGATGGCCGAGGGATGCACTTCGCATTCGCGGGCGATGTCACTGATGCGATCGACCATGATCCGGTCGCGCTGCTGGCTCATGTAGCTGGCGATACGCTTGAGCTGGCGCGGCAGGCTTTCGTATTCCTGGGCGATCAGCTGCAGCAGGCCCTCGGCATCGAGCGGGCGAGTGGCGAGGTCGCTGTCCGTGGTGCCTTCGGACAAGGCCGGCTGATCGGTCTGGGGCATGGTCAATCCTTCTTACGGGTGCTGATGGGGCGAGCCTGGGTATCGCCCCTGAGACTAGGCGGACTGCGGGCAGTCTACAGGGTCGGCGCCGGGAAAATCTTGCCGGCCGGGGCCTGCAGCACATTGCTGAATCGATGCAGGGCACAGATTCCGGCGTGCAAAGCACTTTAGTGGAAAAAATATTCCATGTAAAAATAATTAGAATAAATATTGATTTGGCAGTGAAAGCCGTTCTAGGCTGCACCCACCAAGAGTGCTTGCCGAGGAACCGGCGGCAGGCAGCGGCTGATAACAATAACAGGAGCCAGCATGGGCCAGGATCGCTTTGCCAGTGGGCGTCAATTGGATCTGATCTGCCTCGGACGCCTGGGCGTCGACCTCTACGCGCAGCAAGTGGGGGCCCGCCTGGAAGATGTCGCCAGTTTTGCTAAGTACCTTGGCGGCTCGTCCGCCAACATCGCCTTCGGTACCGCGCGCCTGGGCCTGAAGTCGGCGATGCTGACCCGGGTCGGCGACGACCACATGGGGCGCTTCCTGCTGGAGTCCTTGCAGCGCGAAGGCTGCGACACCCGCGCCGTGCGGGTCGATCCCGAGCGCCTGACGGCCCTGGTCCTGCTGGGCCTCAAGGATCGCGAGAGCTTTCCCCTGGTGTTCTATCGCGAGAACTGCGCCGACATGGCCCTGGCCGCCGAGGACATCGACGAGGCCTTCATCGCCTCCAGCAAGGCGCTGCTGATCACCGGCACGCATTTTTCCAGCGACCAGGTCTACCGCGCCAGCATCCAGGCCCTCGACTATGCCGAGCGCCACGGGGTGCGGCGAGTACTGGACATCGACTATCGGCCGGTGCTCTGGGGTCTGGCGGCCAAGGCCGATGGCCAGACCCGCTTCGTCGCCGACCGCCAGGTCAGCCAGCATGTGCAAGGCATCCTGCCGCGCTTCGAACTGATCGTCGGCACCGAGGAGGAATTCCTGATCGCCGGGGGCGAGCCGGATTTGCTGGCGGCCCTGCGCCGGGTGCGCGAGCTGACGGCCGCGACCCTGGTGGTCAAGCTCGGCCCCAGGGGCTGCACGGTGATCCATGGGGCCATTCCCGGCCATCTGGAGGAGTTGCAGGTGCACCAGGGCGTGCAGGTCGAGGTGCTGAACGTGCTGGGCGCCGGCGATGCGTTCATGTCCGGCTTTCTCAGTGGCTGGCTGGAGGGGGCGGACGATGAGCGCTGCTGCCAGCTGGCCAATGCCTGCGGTGCCCTGGTGGTCTCGCGCCACGCCTGTGCCCCGGCAATGCCGACCCGTGCCGAGCTCGACTACCTGTTCGGCAGCCCGCGGCCCATTACCCGTCCGGACCAAGACCCGACCCTGCGGCGCCTGCACCAGGTCAGCGTGCCGCGCAAGGCGTGGCGGCCGCTGTTCATCTTCGCCTTCGATCATCGCGGGCAACTGGTGGAGCTGGCCCGCCAGGGTGGGCGCGAGCTCAGGGTCATCGAACAACTCAAGCTGCTGTTCGTCGAGGCGGTGCAGCGGGTCGAGGCCGACCTGCGACGCGAAGGCGTCGAGGCCGATGTCGGCGTGTTGGCGGACCAGCGCTTCGGCCAGGATGCATTGAACGCCGCCACCGGTCGTGGCTGGTGGGTGGCACGCCCGGTGGAACTGCAGGGTTCGCGGCCCCTGGTGTTCGAGCAGGGCCGGGCCATTGGCAGCAACCTGATCGCCTGGCCCCAGGAGCAGATCATCAAGTGCCTGGTGCAATTTCATCCCGATGACGAACCCTTGCTGCGCCTGGAGCAGGAGGCGCAGATCCGCGCCCTGTACCAGGCGTCCCAGGCCAGCGGCCATGAGTTGCTGCTGGAGGTCATCCCGCCCAAGGACTTGCCCGGGGCCCATCCCGAGGTGCTGTACCGGGCCATCAAGCGCCTCTACAACCTGGGCATCTACCCGGCCTGGTGGAAGATCGAGGCCCAGGATCGCGAGCAGTGGCAGCGCCTGGACCAGTTGATCCAGGAGCGTGATCCCTACTGCCGTGGGGTGGTATTGCTGGGGCTCAACGCCTCGCCCCAGGCCCTGGCCGAGGGCTTTCGCCAGGCCGCCGGCAGCAGCAGTTGCCGGGGCTTCGCCGTGGGTCGCACGATCTTCCAGGAGCCCAGCCGCGCCTGGCTGGCAGGGGAGATCGACGACCAGCAGCTGATCGAGCAAGTACAGGGCACGTTCGTCCAGTTGATCGAGGCCTGGCGCAGCGCCCGCCCGTGAACGCCCCAGGCCTTGGTGGCGCGGCGGTTTTTTAGAGTGCGATCCGAACAACAATAAAAGGTGCAGCCATGCCCGCGATCCGAATTGGCATCAATCCGATTTCCTGGAGCAATGACGACCTGCCGTCCCTGGGGGGCGAGACACCCCTGGACACGGCGCTGGCCGAAGGCAAGGCCATCGGCTACGAGGGCTTCGAGCTCAACGGCAAGTTCCCCAAGGATGCCCAGGGGGTGGCCGAGGTGCTGCGGCCCTACGAGCTGGCGCTGGTTTCCGGCTGGTACAGCGGCCAACTGGCGCGGCGCTCGGTGGCCGAGGAGATCGAAGCCATCGCCGCCCATGTGCAGTTGCTGGCGCACAATGGCGCCACGGTGCTGGTCTATGGCGAGGTGGCCGACTCGATCCAGGGCCAACCCATCGCCCTGGTGGAGCGCCCGCGCTTTCATACCGAACAGGCCTGGCAGGCATATGCCGACAAGCTCACCGAACTGGCCCGTTTCACCCTCTCCCAGGGCGTACGCCTGGCCTATCACCACCATATGGGCGCCTACGTCGAATCACCGCAGGACATCGACCAACTGATGCGCCGCAGCGGCCCCGAGGTGGGCCTGCTGTTCGACTCCGGGCATTGCTACATGGGCGGTGCAGAGCCCCTGGAGGTGTTGCGCCGGCATGTCGGGCGGGTCTGCCATGTGCATTTCAAGGATGTGCGCAAGCCGGTGGTGCAGTTGGCGCGCAACCAGCTCTGGAGCTTTCCCGACTGTATCGTCAACGGCACCTTTACCGTGCCCGGTGATGGCGACCTGGATTTTGCCGCGTTGCTGCAGGTGTTGCTGGGCGCGGGTTACCAGGGCTGGTTGGTGGTGGAGGCCGAGCAGGACCCGGCGGTGGCCCCCAGCGAGGTCTATGCCCGCAAAGGCTACGATACCCTGCGCGCTTTGCTGGCCAGTGCCGGGCACGGGAGGGCTGCTCGATGAGCCTGCTGGTCAAGGGCACGAGCGCGGCCCAGGAGCTGGTGCGACTCGAGGAAGGCCGTTTGCAGTACGTGGGTTTCGCCGCCTACCGCCTGGGCCTGGACGAAAGCCTGCCGGTCAGTGCCGGTGAACGCGAGCTATGCCTGGTTTTGCTGGCCGGGCATGTGCGGGTCGAGGGCGAGGCACCGGGGCATGGTGCGTTCCGTTGGGAGGGGATCGGCGAGCGCCAATCGGTGTTCGAGGACCTGGCGCCGTTCGCCGTCTACCTGCCGCCGGGCAGCCAGGCCCGGATCACCGCGCTGGACCCGGTGCAGCTGGCGGTCTGCGCAGCCCCCGGTTGCCGCGAGGCCGGGCTGGGGCCGCGGCTGATCCGCCCGCAGCAGTGCTCGCGCAGCGTACGGGGCAAGGACGCCAATACCCGTTATGTCTGCGACATCCTGCCGGCCAGCGAGCCTGCGCATTCGCTGCTGGTGGTGGAGGTGCGCACGCCATCCGGGCACTCCTCCAGCTACCCGCCCCACAAGCACGACACCGACGACCTGCCGCACCAGAGCTTTCTCGAAGAGACCTACTACCACCAGGTCGACCCGCCCCAGGGCTTCGTGTTCCAGCGGGTGTACACCGACGATCGACGGCTGGACGAAGCCATGGCCGTGGAGCACCACGACCTGGTGGTGGTCCCCGAGGGCTATCACCCGGTCTGCGTGCCGTACGGCTACCAGTCCTATTACCTGAATGTCATGGCCGGGCCGAAACGCGCCTGGCAATTCCACAACGATCCGCAGCACAGCTGGCTGCTCGATCTCTGAGAGCGCCACGCCATAGGGAGAGTCAGCCACATGCCCCGGCCCTTGCGTTTTGCCTTGAACCGGATGGTCGCGCCGAGCTTGTCGCTGGTGGAATTCCTCGACCTGGCGCTGGAGTTGCAGATCGATGCCATCGAGTTGCGCAACGACCTGCCGGGCGTGGAAATCACCGATGGCACGCCGCCGGAGCGGGTTCGCGAGCTGTGCGCCAACCGTGGCGTGCGGGTGTTGTCGATCAATGCGCTGTACCCCTTCGATGTCTGGAACCCGGAGCGCGAGCGGCAACTGCGGCAATTGGCCGAGTATGCCGTGGCCTGCGGTGCCAGGGGGCTGGTGCTGTGTCCGCTGAATGAGGCCGGGGACCCGCGCGATGCCACGCAGCGGGCGCTGGCGCTGCGCAGCGCCCTCGAGGGAATCGCCCCGGTACTGCGCCGGCATGGCCTGTACGGCTTCATCGAGCCCCTGGGCTTTGAGGAGAGCGCCTTGCGCAGCAAGCGCCTGGCGCTGGAGGCGGTCCGCGACACTGCCAGCCTGGATGTCCTGCGCCTGCTGCATGACACCTTCCATCACCGCCTGGCTGGAGAACAGGAGCTGTTCGCCGAACAGACCGCCCTGGTGCACATCTCCGGGGTCGAGGAGGCGCAGGCGCCCCTGGAGCTATTGCGCGACGGCCATCGAGTGCTGGTGGGCGCGGCGGATCGGCTCGGCAACGTGGCGCAACTCAAGGCGCTGTTGCACCAGGGCTACACCGGTTACCTGTCGTTCGAGCCTTTCGCCGCCTGCGTCCATGGCCTGGTGGATGTCCGCCAGGCCCTGGGCGCCAGCATCGACCATCTGCGCCAGGCCCTGGAGTGAGTGCCCGGCGCCATGCCCCTATCCCTTGTAAGGAGCTGAAATGAGCACGCTACGCCTGACCATGGCCCAGGCCCTGGTGAAGTTCCTCGACAACCAGTACGTCGAGGTGGATGGACAACAGAGCCGTTTCGTCGCCGGAGTCTTCACCATCTTCGGCCACGGCAACGTACTGGGCATCGGCCAGGCCCTGCAGCAGGACCCGGGTGGCCTGCAGGTGCACCAGGGGCGCAACGAGCAGGGCATGGCCCACGCGGCCATCGGTTTCGCCAAGCAGCGCCTGCGCCGACAGGTCTATGCCTGTACCGCCTCGGTGGGGCCTGGCGCGGCGAACATGCTGACCGCGGCCGCCACTGCCACGGCCAATCGCATCCCCTTGCTGCTGTTGCCCGGCGATGTGTTCGCCAGCCGCCAGCCGGACCCGGTGTTGCAGCAGATCGAGCAGTTCCATGACCTGGGCATCAGCACCAACGATGCCTTCAAGGCCGTGAGCAAGTACTGGGACCGGATCAACCGCCCGGAACAATTGATGAGTGCCGCATTGCAGGCCATGCGGGTGCTGACCGACCCGGCGGAAACCGGCGCGGTGACCCTGGCGCTGCCCCAGGACGTGCAGGCCGAGGCCTACGACTATCCCGAGGCGTTCTTCGCCCGCAGGGTCCACCGTATCGATCGGCGCCTGCCCACCGCGGCCATGCTGGCCGATGCCGCGGCGCTGCTGCTGGGCAAGCGCCGGCCGCTGATCATCTGTGGCGGCGGGGTCAAGTACTCCGCTGCCGGCGAGGCGCTGCAGGCGTTCGCCGAGCGTTTCGCGATTCCCGTGGCCGAGACCCAGGCGGGCAAGAGTGCGCTGCTCTCGAGCCATCCGCTGAACGTCGGCGGCATTGGCGAGACTGGCTGCCTGGCGGCCAACCTGCTGGCCCGGGAGGCCGACCTGATCATCGGCGTGGGGACGCGCTACAGCGATTTCACCACGTCCTCGAAATGGCTGTTCCAGCATCCGCAGGTGCAGTTCCTCAATCTCAACGTCAACCCCGGCGATGCCCTGAAGCTCGATGGGGTGCAGTTGCTGGCCGATGCGCGGGCCGGCTTGCAGGGCCTGTCGCAGGTCCTGGTGGAGCGTGACTATCGCGCCGGCTGGGGCGAGCAGGTGGCGACGGCCAAGGCGCAGTTGGCGGCCGAGGTGCAGCGCCTGCATGGCGTGCAGTATTCGGCGCAGGCCTTCGTGCCCGAGGTCGACGACTCACTGGACCCGGCGGTGCTGCGCGAGTTCATCGAACTCACCGGCTCCTGCCTGACCCAGAGCCAGGTCCTGGGCGTGCTCAACCAGGTGCTGGACGAAGACGCGGTGATCGTCGCCGCCGCCGGCAGCCTGCCCGGTGACCTGCAACGCAGTTGGGCCAGCAAGGGGCTCAACAGCTACCACGTGGAGTACGGCTATTCGTGCATGGGCTACGAGGTCGGCGCGGCCCTGGGGGTCAAGCTCGCCGAGCCTGGGCGCGAGGTCTATGCGCTGCTGGGGGACGGCTCCTACCTGATGCTGCATTCGGAGCTGGTCACCTCGCTCCAGGAGCGGCGCAAGATCAACCTGGTATTGCTGGACAACATGGCCTTCGGTTGCATCAACAACCTGCAGCTGGGCCAGGGCCAGGACAGCTTCGCCACTGAATTTCGCTATCGCGACCCGCTCACGGGCCGGCTCGACGGCGGCCTGATCCCGGTGGACTACGCCATGAGCGCCGCAGCCTACGGTTGCAAGACCTACCGGGTCACCAGTCTCGAGCAGTTGCAGGCGGCCCTGGCGGATGCCCGCCGGCAGACGGTCTCGACCCTGATCGACATCAAGGTCCTGCCCAAGACCATGCTCCACGGCTACCAGTCCTGGTGGCATGTGGGGGTGGCCCAGGTCTCTGACAGCGAGCGGGTTGCCGCCGCGTCCCGAGCCATCGCCGCCGAACTGGCCAGGGCCCGCCAGTATTGATCCTTTGCCACGAACAACCACAGGAGTACATCCATGTCTTTGCAGCTAGGCGTTATCGGGACCGGGGCCATCGGCCAGGATCACATCCGGCGTTGCAGCCAGACCCTGCAGGGCAGTCGGGTCGTGGCCGTGACCGACATCGATCGGCAACAGGCGGCGCGGGTGGTCGACGACCTGCAATTGCAGGCTGAAGTCCATGCAGACGGCCATGCCTTGATCCGCTCGCCCCAGGTGCAGGCGGTGCTGGTCACGTCCTGGGGCCCCAGCCACGAGGAATTCGTGCTGGCAGCCATCGCCGCCGGCAAGCCGGTGTTCTGCGAGAAACCCCTGGCGGTGACCGCCGAGGGCTGCCGGCGCATCGTCGAGGCCGAACTGGCCCATGGCACGCGCCTGGTCCAGGTGGGCTTCATGCGCCCTTATGACGCGGGTTACCAGGCGCTGAAGGCCGTGGTGGACAGCGGTCGGATCGGCACGCCGCTGATGCTGCACTGCGCCCACCGCAATCCTCGGGTAGGGCCGAACTACAAGACCGACATGGCCATTACCGACACCCTGATCCACGAACTAGACGTGCTGCGCTGGTTGCTGGACGACGACTACGTCTCGGTGCAGGTGCTGTTCCCCCGGGTTTCGAGCAAGGCCCATGGGCAACTGCGTGACCCGCAGATCGTGCTGCTGGAGACCGCCCGTGGGGTGCGGATCGATGTGGAGATTTTCGTCAACTGCCAATACGGCTACGACATCCAGTGCGAGGTGGTGGGCGAGAGCGGGATCGCGCGCCTGCCCGAGCCGCCTCAGGTGCAGCTGCGCAGCGCGGCCAACCTGTCCAGCGCCATCCTCATGGACTGGAAGGAGCGCTTCATCGCCGCCTATGACGTCGAGCTGCAAGCCTTTATCGATGCCGTGGCGGCAGGGCAGGTGGGTGGCCCCTCGGCCTGGGACGGCCTGGCGGCAGCGGTGGCTGCCGACGCTTGCATCCAGGCCCAGCAGAGCGGGGCCATCGTGCCGGTGCACTTGCCGCCGCGCCCCGCATTCTATGGCTGAGAGGCCCGGGCCAAGGCCCTGGGCAGGCCCTCGAATGGGGCTTGAACAGGGCTTGCAACAAAATTCTAAAATGAGTTGATATAGAAAATATTTTCCAATAGAGTCGTTTCCAGGTTGCCGACTACCCAGGCTGCCGGGGTCTTCAGGTTCTGCCTGGTGTCCTGGCCAGCCATCCAACAAAAACAACACAGGTGCCGTCGATGAAGATCCCTCGCTCTGCCACGCCATTGCCCTCCCGGGCAGGTGCCACTCTCCCTCGCGAGATGCCTCGCACTCCCTGGTCCTCCCGCTTGCTGTCGCTGCTGGGTTGCCTGTGCGTCGAACACCAAGGTTCGCTGCTGGGCTGCATGCCCGGCGCCCCGGTCCTGTATTCACGCGCCTGAGCCGCGGCGGCGCCCGAGCCGCCAACCGACAACAACGTGGAGAGCACCCTTGATGAATATCCAGACCCGAGTGGTTTCCCTGGCCCTGGCCTTGCTGCTGTCCAGCGGCGTGGCCCAGGCCCAGGTGCGGATCGGTGTGAGCATGTCGCAGTTCGACGACACCTGGCTGACCTACCTGCGCGAGTCCATGGACCAGAAGGCCAAGTCCATGCCCGAGGGCGTGCAGTTGCAGTTCGAGGACGCCCGCAGCGACGTGGTCAAGCAGTTGAGCCAGGTCGAAAGCTTCGTCAGCCAGAAGGTCGACGCCATCGTGGTCAACCCGGTGGACACCGCCGCCACTCGCAAGATCACCGAGGCGGCGGTCAAGGCCGGGATCCCGCTGGTCTACGTCAACCGCCGCCCGGATGACCTGGCGCTGCCCAAGGGGGTGGTCACCGTGGCCTCCGACGACCTGGAGGCCGGGCGGATGCAGATGCAGTACCTGGCGGACAAGATGGGCGGCAAGGGCAGCGTGGTGATCCTGCTGGGGGACCTGGCCAACAACTCCACGGCCAATCGCACCAAGGGCGTCAAGGAGGTGCTGGCCAAGTACCCGGGCATCCGGGTCGACCAGGAGCAGACCGGGGTCTGGCTGCGCGACCGCGGCATGACCCTGGTCAATGACTGGCTGACCCAGGGCCGCGAGTTCAACGCCGTGGTGGCCAACAACGACGAGATGGCCATCGGCGCCGCCATGGCCTTGAACCAGGCCGGGGTGGCGCGCGGCAGCGTGCTGATCGCCGGGGTCGACGGTACCCCCGACGGGCTGCGCGCGGTGCAGCGCGGCGAGCTGGCGGTGTCGGTGTTCCAGGACGCCAAGGGCCAGGCCGAAGGGTCGGTGGAGACCGCGGTGAAGATGATCAACCAGCAGCCGGTGGAGGCTGCGGTGTGGATCCCGTATCGGTTGATCACTCCGGACAACGTCGCCCAGTTCAAGTAGCCGGGCCTCATTCACCGAGCAAGCCGACCGGGCGCCCAGGGTGCCTGGCGGCGGGAGTAGCTGAGCATGAACGCCTGTGCGTCCGTTTCGAATCCGGCCGGGATCACCCCCGTCATCGAGCCTTACCTGCTAGAGGTGATCAATGTCAGCAAGGGCTTTCCCGGGGTGGTGGCCCTGTCAGAGGTGCAGTTGCGGGTACGTCCCGGCACTGTGCTGGCGTTGATGGGGGAGAACGGGGCCGGCAAGTCGACCCTGATGAAGATCATCGCCGGGATCTACCAGCCCGATGCCGGCGAGTTGCGCCTCAAGGGCCGGCCGGTGAGCTTCGCCTCGCCACTGGCGGCCCTGGAGGCGGGGATCGCCATGATCCACCAGGAACTCAACCTGATGCCGCACATGAGCGTCGCCGAGAACATCTGGATCGGCCGCGAGCCGCTGGGCCGGCTGGGCCTGGTCGATCATCGGGCGATGCATCGGGCCACCGCCGCGCTGTTGGCGCGCCTGCGCATCGAGCTCGATCCCCAGGAACAGGTGGGCCACCTGAGCATTGCCGAGCGGCAGATGGTGGAGATCGCCAAGGCGGTGTCCTATGACTCCGATGTGCTGATCATGGACGAGCCGACCTCGGCCATCACCGACAAGGAAGTGGCCCACCTGTTCTCGATCATCGCCGACCTCAAGGCCCAGGGCAAGGGCATCATCTACATCACCCACAAGATGAACGAAGTGTTCGCCATCGCCGATGAGGTGGCGGTGTTCCGCGATGGCACCTACATCGGCCTGCAACGGGCCGAGAACCTGGACGGCGACAGCCTGATCTCGATGATGGTCGGGCGCGAGCTGAGCCAGCTGTTTCCCACGCGTGACCAGCCCATCGGCGAGCGCTTGCTGCAGGTGTGCGACCTGCGCCTGGACGGGGTGTTCGAGGGGGTGTCGTTCGACCTGCATGCCGGCGAGATCCTCGGTATCGCCGGGCTGATGGGCTCGGGGCGGACTAACGTGGCCGAGACCCTGTTCGGCATCACCCCGGCCGATGGCGGGCAGATCATCCTCGATGGCCAGGTGTTGCGCATTGGCGAGCCCCACGTGGCCATCAGCCAGGGCCTGGCGCTGCTCACCGAGGATCGCAAGCTCAGCGGCTTGTTTCCCTGCCTGTCGGTGCTGGAGAACATGGAAGTGGCGGTGCTCAAGCACTATGCCGGGGCGGGGTTCGTCAAGCACAAGACCCTGCGTGCCCTGTGCGAGGACATGTGTCGCCAGTTGCGGGTCAAGACCCCGTCGCTGGAGCAGTGCATCGACACCCTGTCTGGCGGCAACCAGCAAAAGGCCCTGCTGGCCCGCTGGCTGATGACCCGGCCGCGGATCCTGATCCTCGACGAGCCGACCCGGGGCATCGATGTCGGGGCGAAGGCCGAGATCTACCGCCTGATCGCCACACTCGCCGGCGAAGGCATGGCGGTGCTGATGATCTCCTCGGAACTGCCCGAGGTCCTGGGCATGAGCGACCGGGTGCTGGTCATGCACGAGGGGCAGCTGATGGGCACCCTGGACCGTAGCGAAGCGAGCCAGGAGCGGGTGATGCAACTGGCCTCGGGCCTGGCCCTGGAACACTAGCGGCGACACGCGACATTCAACCTGGGCCGGCCGCCGCCAATGGCGCCGCCCCTGATCAAGGTGGACGGTGATGAACGCAATACTGGAAAACAAACCGGCCCTGGCACCGGCCAAGAGCCGTCGGCGCCTGCCGACCGAACTGAGTATCTTCCTGGTGCTGATCGGCATCGCCCTGGTGTTCGAGCTGTCCGGCTGGGTGGTCCGCGAGCAGAGCTTCTTGCTCAATTCCCAGCGCCTGGTGCTGATGATTCTCCAGGTCTCGGTCATTGGCCTGCTGGCCATCGGCGTGACCCAGGTGATCATCACCACCGGCATCGACCTGTCCTCGGGCTCGGTGCTGGCCTTGTCGGCGATGATTGCCGCCAGCCTGGCGCAGACTTCCGACTTCAGCCGCGCGGTGTTCCCCGGGTTGACCGATCTGCCGGTATGGATCCCGGTGCTGGCGGGGCTGGGAGTGGGCCTGCTGGCGGGGGCGATCAACGGCAGCATCATCGCCCTCAGCGGCATCCCGCCCTTTATCGCTACCCTGGGAATGATGGTTTCGGCCCGTGGTCTGGCGCGCTACTACACCCAGGGCCAGCCGGTGAGCATGTTGTCCGATTCCTACACCGCCATTGGCCACGGGGCGATGCCGGTGGTGATCTTCCTGGTGGTCGCGGTGATTTTCCATGTCGCCCTGCGCTACACCCGCTACGGCAAATACACCTATGCCATTGGCGGCAACATGCAGGCGGCGCGCACGTCGGGGATCAACGTCAAGCGCCACCTGGTGATCGTCTACAGCATCGCCGGGCTGCTGGCCGGGTTGGCCGGGGTGGTGGCCTCGGCCCGGGCCGCCACCGGGCAGGCGGGGATGGGCATGTCCTACGAGCTGGATGCCATTGCCGCTGCAGTGATCGGAGGCACCAGCCTGGCCGGGGGCGTGGGGCGCATCACCGGCACGGTGATCGGCGCGCTGATCCTGGGGGTGATGGCCAGCGGCTTTACCTTCGTCGGTGTCGATGCCTATATCCAGGACATCATCAAGGGGCTGATCATCGTGGTGGCGGTGGTCATCGACCAGTACCGCAACAAGCGCAAGTTAAAACGCTGATGCCGATGGCGGAGGGGGAGGGAAAGGGCGGTAATCTGTCGCAGAAATAGCCAAATCCGCCGTCCGGTACTGCCGTTTGTCTTCTAAAAGAGCGGTGTCCATTGAATTTTTTGTTATAAAAGCACTCCGATCATCCGCCCCAAAGCCCGCAATTGCGGGCTTTGTGCGGTTTGTCGGACAGATTCGCTGTCATTTCAGTTGCTGCGCCCTCAAACCGGCCTTAGACTGCCGCCCCTCGTAAATTGAGTGCCGGGTGGCGCTTGGAAGGTATGGCGCCTTTCTGATGACCTGACGGGTCAACCGGAAACAGCTTGAATTCGCCTTAATGCACGTATTTTTTATAGAGAAATCAATGACCAAGGAAAAGTTGCTGGCCATGCCGGCGGATGACTACATGAATGCCGAGCAACACGCTTTTTTCACTGAGCTGTTGCAAGCCATGAAGGTGGAAACCCACGAGCGCATCGAGCAGAACCGGATCGCCATTGAAAGCCTGGATACCCCGGCTGACCCGGCCGACGCCGCTTCCGTCGAAGAAGAGCGCACCTGGTTGGTCAACGCCATCGATCGTGACCAGCGCATGTTGCCGCAGCTGGAGCAGGCCCTGGGCCGGATCAGTGACGACAGCTTTGGCTGGTGCGACGACAGCGGCGAGCCGATCGGCCTCAAGCGCCTGCTGATCAGCCCGACCACCAAGTACTGCATCGAAGCCCAAGAGCGCCACGAGCAGATCGACAAGCACCAGCGCCAGGCTTAAAGGCAGCTGCAAGCTGTCAGTGTTTCAAGTGCATTCTTGCCTCCAGGGGCGCAGCCTAGCCAGCGCTGCGCACTGGAGGGCGAACCTCCCCCCTCGCGGTAATCCTGTGCGATATCCGCAGCCCGTCTTCCATTTCCCTTGATCTACTGCAACATCCCTCCCGGAAGACTCTGAATAATACCTCCCCAAACGTCTCTTGCCGCTTATGGCTGCAAGCTTGCCGCTGCTCTGATTCCTACTAAGGGACCATGGATAATGGCCTTCTAGTGGCGTTTAATGCCGGAAAACAATTAGAACGATATGGGGTGACCAAGATGTCAAGAGAAGGATCTCTCGCGGCGCCTGTCGCGCAGCCGCTGGCCAGCGACGATGGGGGACGTTGGTGGGCGCCGACCCTGCAGAGCGCAGCCTTGATGGCGTTGTTCGCGGGCCAGGCCCTGGGGGGCTGGCCGCTGTACCTGTGCCTGCCGCTGGCGGTGCTGGTGGTCTGGCTGCCTCGCTGGCGCACGCGCAAGGCGCTGGAGACCACGGCGGTCGCGGCCGATACCGAGCTGTCGGCACTGACCCGCGATCTGTCCTACGGCACTACCCATAACGCATTGTCTGCCGCCGCCGTGGCGTACTCGGTAACCCAACTGGCCGGCAAGTTGCAATCGCAGTTGGATGCCGCAGTGAGCATCGTCGGTAACGCCGAGGTCATGATCAAGACCGAGCAGGTCACCTCGCAGCTCAGCCTCCAGGCCCTGGGCGCCGCCAGCGAAGCCCATGCCAGCAGCGCCGAAGGGCGCAGCGTACTGGGCGAGTCCATCACCCGCATGCACCTGCTCAGCCAGCGGGCCAATGACAGCCGCGAGCTGATCGAGGCCCTGAGCCAGCGCAGCGAAGAAATCCAGCGGGTGGCGCTGGTCATCCAGTCCATCGCCAGCCAGACCAACCTGTTGGCGCTCAATGCCGCCATCGAGGCCGCTCGCGCCGGCGAGCATGGCCGTGGTTTCGCCGTGGTCGCCGACGAGGTGCGCGGCCTGGCCGGGCGCACTGCCACCGCCACCGACGAGGTCGGGGTGATGGTGGCCGATATCCAGCAGCGCACCAGTGATGTGGTGGAGCAGATTCGCCAGCTGTCCGACGATCTGAGCCAGGGGGTCGAGCAGGTGGAACACACGGGACGCCACCTGGACAACATCGCCCGCCTGGCTGCCGGGGTCGAGGAGCAGGTCAGCGAGATTGCCCGGGGGGCGCAGACCAATCGCGAGCAGCTCGACAGCCTGTTCCATGCCGTAGAGCAGATGCGCAGCGACCTGGCGGTCAGCGACCAGCAGACCCGCAGCCTGGCCCAGGCAGCGGTACAGATGGAAGGGCAGGCGGAAACCATCAGCGAGCGCCTGGCCGTGGTGGGCCTGGACGATTATCACCAGCGCATCTATGACCTGGCCCGCGAAGGTGCACGGCGTATCGCCGAGCAATTCGAAGCGGACCTGGCAGGCAAGCGCGTTACCCTCGATGATTTGTTCGACCGCCACTATCAGCTGATCGCCAATACGGAGCCGGCCAGGTACCAGACCCGCTTCGACCGCTATACCGACCAGGTGCTGCCGCCGATCCAGGAGTCGCTGTTGTCACGTCATGATGGCCTGGTGTTTGCCATCGCCTGTACCCAGGAAGGTTATGTGCCAACCCATAACAAGGCGTTTTCCCAGCCGCTGACCGGCGATCCCCAGGTGGACAACCTGCATAACCGCAGCAAGCGCAAGTTTGCCGACCGTACGGGCATCCGCTGTGGCAGCCACCAGCAACCGTTGCTGCTGCAGACCTATACCCGCGACACCGGTGAGCTGATGCATGACCTGTCGGTGCCGATCATGGTCCTGGGCCGGCATTGGGGTGGGTTGCGCCTGGGCTACAAACCGGAGCAGGCGCCACCGCAACGGGCTTCATGAGGCCCGTCATTGTTACCGATGGCGCAATTGTGCTGTGCAGAATCAGGCATGTCGCGTGGAGCGGGAAATCATTAGCATGAGACATCATTAGTCAGCTAACTATTTTCCGGAGAAGACTCCATGCACGGCAAAGTCGATGTGGCGGTGATGATTGGCAGTGGAGTGCCCGCTTCGTTGCGGGCCTTGGGACGCAAGGTGTGCTGGGTGGTGCTGGTCAACGGTGAGCAGCGTGGTACTGCCTTTGCCACGCGCGCCGAAGCCCAGGAGTGCCAGTTGGCCTGGGTGGAGCAGCTGGCGGTGCTCAAGCCGGGCCGGAGGCCGCTCAAGCACTCGGCTTGAACGCTGCCCCGGGTACTGTCGGGCTTGCGGGCCGGGTTCCGGCTCAATGACTCAAGCGTCCAGCGCACCCTGGTCGATGGCCTGCTTGAGGGCCCGGGCCGATGCCCTGGCGGCGGCTGCGGCTTGTGCTGGGGTCTTGAACCAGCGGTCGCGCTCGACCTGGTACAAACCGACCCGATTGCTTGGTGGCTTGGCCCGCAGGGCGATCACGGCCTGGAATTCGCCCCTGACTTCCCGGCACTGGCCGCGGATGAAGAATTCGCCAATATCCAGCTCGGTCATTTCCTGCCTGCTCCCAGGGTGAATGAGTATTAAAGGTCCGCAGGATGCGGTCGAAAAGTTCGCTGTCGAGTATGGCGCGCGGTTTGCTGCCAGATCTTGAGTCAGGTCATGTCCTACTCAGGTTGTAAATGTTCTGACGAGCAGAGTTGACATTTCTTACGACTAATCTTGCCCATGCCTAGCCGTATCAAGGGGGGTGGAGAGTTAGAATCGCGCCTTGTCGAAGGAGGTGTCCAAGGCAGTATTACCTGCTGCATGGCTGCGCGGCTGTTGTGCTTGACTGGGCCTGTATGCAGTGGAAGATCGCTTTGAATGGTCGAAATGCCCAAAGTTGCTCTAGAATTGCCTGTGCCGCCCGAAGTGGCTGCCGATCCAGGGATTCATGTTACTAGACGTATTGGGCCTGAAAGCCTGTTCCAGCATCCATTCCTGATTGCGCAAAGCCATGTTTTTCGGGCCCTGAGCCTACTTTCCTGCCTTCGACACGAGCCTGCCGCATCGGCGAAATACCCTTTGCCCAGCGCCCGTGGCTGCAGCGGTACCAGGCTCATATGGGTGACTTTTCCGGTTGATCGTTCGAGATAAGTACGCCGCCATGGCGGTTTTTTGTGCTGTCCATTTTTTCAAGGACAGCATTATTTGAGTATCGGGGAGCTTTCCTTGGCAGTAAGTAATCTTGAAATGCATGCGTTGTTTGTTTTGGGTGATTTGCGCGCAAAGCTGGTCAAGCAGTTTCAATCTCGTTTTGTCTATGTCACCGAACAATCCGCCGAAGGCATCTACATCGCCGAACTCGATACCGAGTCGGCGATGGTGGTGGACGATAAGCCGCGCCTGGAACTCAAGGTAGGCGATCATTTTCGGGCGGCGGTGCTGCCCAGTCGCGAAGGCGGCAAGATGGAAATCCGCTTTCGCGAGATCAAGCTGACGGTCTATGGCCTGGGCGACTACGCCTTCGTCAGCAGCCCGCTGGGGCAGGGGATCGTGTTCCGGGAAGGCCAGTCGGTGGTGATGGTGTTCGCCGCCAACGAACAGTTGCAGGAAGGCCTGACCAAGACCCTCAAGGCGGTGTCCGCCAAGGCCGCCAAATGGCGCAAGGGCGAATTGATCAGCTTCAAGGCCAGCGAGTGACGAGCCTGAGCCGCGCCGAATTCCACCAGCAGCATCTGGCTGACGCGCGCAACGAGGCCCTGCGCCTGTTCCAGCAGAAGACGGTCTTGCAGGGCGCCTGGCTGAACTGGGTGGCTGCACAGATCTACAGCTTGCGCCCGGCAGCCTACGCCAGCATGGTGCGGCGTGAGCTGCAACGCCTGCAGGAGCCGGAAGGCCCGTGACAACCGTGATACCCGCGCCCTAGCACAGCCCGCTCGTTCCATCGGCCAGCCCCGGACGCAGGTGCGGCGCACCATGGCCCGGCTTGCAAGTTCCTCCATTCGTTGACGAACCAGGCGCAATCGCCCAGGCCTGGGTGTACCCGAACCCTTGGTAAAGGCATTCGGGCCACCACCTTGCAGAGGCGTTTCAGAAGCGGGTTTGCACCGCCACTTCGAAGGTTCGCGGGGTGCCCAGGTAGTAGGCCGGGGACACGTGGGCGAACTGGCCGTAGGTTTCGTTGGTCAGGTTGCGCACTCGCCCGGTAATGCTGGTGTGGCTGTCGAGCTGGTAGCGCAGGAAGCTGCCATACAGGGTGTAGGCGGGCATGGTCAGGGTATTGGCATTGTCGGCGTAGACCGAGGCCACGTAGCGGGCATCGACCCCGGCCTGCCAGTCGCTCGCCAAGTCATAGGTCAGCCACAGGTTGGCCAGGCGCGAGGGCACGTTGGTGGGGGTATTGCCCTTGCGCGAGACCACCGCGCCGCTGGCGAGCTTTTCATTGAACGCATCGTACTCGGCATCCACCCAGGCGAAGTTGCCCTGGGCCAGCAGTCGCGGGGTGATGCGCAGCGAACTGGCCAGCTCGATGCCCTTCGACGTCTGCTGGCCCACCGGAATGCTATTGGCCGGGTCCAGTGGATCGGTCACGGCGAAGTCCTTGCGTTCGATGCGGTAGGCCGCCACGGTGGCCGAGCCACGACCGTCCAGGTAGTCGAACTTGCTCCCCACCTCCCACTGCTTGCCGGTGGATACGTCGAAGTTCTGGGTACCGCTGGGCTGTTCGGCGGCGGTGCTGTATTGCACATAGACGTTGGCGCTGGGCAAGAACTGCCAGGTCAGGCCCAGGCGTCCGGTGACCGGCTCCCAGCTGCGCTTGAAGTGGCGCGGGTTGCTGGCGGTGATGGTCCGGTGGTTGGTCACGTCCAGGTCGATGGCGTCGTAGCGCAAACCGCTGAGCAGCGACAGCTCGTCGGTCAGGGCCAGGCGGTTCTCGACGAACAGCGCGCGGGTGGTGACCTGGTTGGTCTTGTCCTTGACCCAGCCCTGGCGGGTTCCTTCCAGTTCGTAGAAGTGCCCGGGACGGTAGCTGTTCGGGTCGACGCTGTTGCGGGCCGGTACGTTGTTCGGCGAATTGGTGGTGCTGTTGACCTTGTACTCGAAACCGGCGGCCCAGGTGGTGTCGAGGCCCAGTAGTTGGTCTTCGTGGCGCACCTCGAACTGGTTGCCCACCTGGTTGCCCTGGTGCCGCACCAGGTAGGCGGTGGAGCGGTTCACCAGCCGGTTGTCGGGGCTGTACTGGTAGGTCTCCAGGTTGCGGTAGTCGCGCTGGCTGTCCAGGTGGTAGAGGGTATTGCGCAGGCTGGTGCTGTCGTTGATCCGGTAGTCGAGGATCGAACGCAGCCAGACGGTGCGCTGTTCGTACAGGCCATCGGCGACGTTGTAGTTGTTGAAGCGGTTGTGCTTGTCGATCTTCAGGTCGCCGGCCTTGGGGTTGAGCACTGGCGTGCCCCAGTAGGGGCTGTCCTCGTGCTCGTCCTGATACTCCACGGCCAGGGTGTGGGACAGGTCCGGGGTCAGGTCGCTGAGCAGGGAGAATGCCAGGCTCCAGGCGTCGCGCTCCTGGCGGTCGATATAGCCGTTGCTGGTGTTGTGGCTGACATCCAGCCGCGCGAAGTGCTGCACATCGGCGCTGGCCGGGCTCAGGGCATGGTTGACCCCGAAGGCGGTCTGGGTGGTGTCGAAGCTGCCATAGCCGAGCAGGCCCTCGGCGGCCCGTTCGCGGCGTTCGGCCAGCTTGGTCACGTAGTTCAGCGAGCCGCCCACGGAGCCTGCGCCATTGATCAGCGACGACGGGCCGCTCACCAGTTCCACCCGATCATAGATCCAGGCGTCCACAGGGCGGGCCAGGCCGGTGGCGACATTGATGCCATTGAACATCTGGGTGATCTGGCCACTGGTGAAGCCACGATAGGAAACGAAGCCGCCGAACCCCGGAGGAGCGCTGGCATTGACCCCGGGCAGGGCATTGGCGGCGTCCTGGAAGGTACGATCGCCCCGGCGCTCGATGTCCTGGCGGCTACTCACCGCCACCGAGGCGGGGGTTTCACGCAGGCTCAGGCCCAGGCGCGAGGCCATGCCGCTGGACCGATCGAGCGATAACCCGGGTTCGGCATCCGCTTCGTCGGCACCGATGGTAGTGGGGGCCAGTTCGAGGCCCGGTTGGCCCCAGGCGCTGATAGACAGGCAGCCCAACAGGCTCGCCAGTAAAGGAAGGTGTTTCATTGAAAGGTCCTGAATTCTTGACTAGGAAACAGCCCACGGCCACGCGCCACGCAGAGGGCGCGGTGGAGAGGGCGGGTAGGGGCAGGAATCAGGCGTGGGG
>MCNF01000052.1_pt1 | contig 50634 bp, 49 predicted proteins | sample 778221 | NCBI WGS metagenome assembly MCNF01 (sample SAMN04296814, study PRJNA304217) | bioreactor metagenome | isolation source: arboretum soil enriched with benzalkonium chloride | place: Turkey | reverse complement strand
CAAGCTCGGCAGCCCGGTGACCTATCGCAAGATGCCGGTGGGCAAAGTCATCGACATGAGCCTGGGACAACAAGCGGACCGGGTGCTGATCAGCATTCTTATCGAGCCGCGCTATGCACCGCTGGTGCACACCGCAAGCCGCTTCTGGAACGCCAGCGGGGTAGGCATCGAGGCGGGCCTGTTCAAGGGGGTGTCCGTGCGCACCGAGTCCCTGGAGGCGCTGGTGGCGGGCGGCATTGCCTTCGCCACGCCGGACAATCCGCAAATGGGCGAACAGGCCAGGCCAGGCCAGACCTTTGCCCTGTTCGATGCCGTCAATGATGAATGGCTGGAATGGGCACCGAAGATCGCGCTCAAGGAAGCCTCGCGGTGATCAAGCTGTTTTCAAGCCAATGTAAAAGGAGTCACGCCATGTCCAGGCGCCTGTTGTGTACTGTACTGTTCACCGCCGGCCTGTGTTTCGCCGCACAGGCACAGGAGCCTTTGCCTTCGGTCCAGGAGGTAATGAGCGAGAACAAGGAGAAGATCAAGAACCAGATCGAAGCCCTCAATTACAAGCGCAAGCGCATGGTGGAGGCAAACATGGAACTCGATAGCGAACAGGCCGAGGCCTTCTGGCCGATCTACACACGCTATCGCAATGAAATGGACGGGCTGAACAAGGACTCGTTCCAGCTGCTGGTGGAGTATGCGCGGGCCTACGGTTCCGGGGCGGTGAGCAATGAGGAGGCGGCAGGAATGATCAAGACCTACAAGGCCCTGCACGAGAAGCAGCAGAAGGTCCTGTATCGCTACATTGATGAAGTCGCACAGCAGATGTCGCCAAAGATCGCCATGCGTTTCCTGCAGATCGAGGCGCAACTGGATGCTGCAGAAGTACTGCAGACCGGGCAGCAAGTACCGCTGCTCAAATAAATGAAAAACCATGGCCGGCTGGGGCGACCCCGCCGGCCATTTTCATTCCGGCAGGTTGCTGGCGGCCGAGGCGACGCTGCCGTGGAGGAATATCTGCACCAGGGTGCTGGCCGACCTGGAACTGGCTGCGCGCCCGCGGCGTTCGGCGTCGACCATGCCGTAGACCAGATTGATGAACAGCTCGGTAAAGGCCGCGGCGCTGATGTCGATGCGGAACACTCCCAGGTGCTGCCCCCGCAGGAAAAATGCATCCAGGTCCTTGGCATAGGACTCTTCGTTTTCCAGGGGGGGAGTCTTCGGGCGGTTCTCGAATAGCAGCAAGGCCAGCATGTCACGGTGGGTGAGATGCTCCTTGATCAGGTACTGCAGGGCGTGCAATGGCTCGGCGCTGTGCAGCTCGGCGGTGCGAGTGATCTGTGCCAACACGCCCTTGGCGTGCGCCTCGAGCTGGTACTCCAGGTTCGCTCGAGTGCCGTAGTGGCGGTTCAGCGTCGCCTTGCTGACGCCGGCCAGCACGGCAAGATCCTTCATGGTCGCACGGGGGTGGTTGACTATCGCGGTGGTCAGCAACTTGAGAAGGCGTTCATCATCAGGGGCCATGGGATCATTCATTTCCAGACAGATCGGGAAGGGCTTTAACAGAAAATTACTTTTGCTTGCATCCGAGCATTGTAATTCACAATTGAGCCTTTGTTGATTCATTTGAGTCTAGATGGATGTTTCCTGTGACAAGCGCTCCTGGCGTGATGGTGCTATCTGCTTGCCGGCGAGGAGTCAGCGAAGGGCAGGGCCGCCCTTCGCTGCACGGGGCGCGGTTCAGATTCGCTCGAAGACCACGGCGATGCCCTGGCCACCACCGATGCACATGGTGACCAGGCCGTAACGTCCCTGGATGCGCTGCAGCTCATAGATGCATTTCACCGCCAGGATGGTACCGCTGGCGCCCAGGGGATGGCCCAGGGCAATGGCGCCGCCATTGGGGTTGGTGCGCGCAGGGTCCAGCCCCAGGCCCTGGCAAACGCCCAGTGCCTGTGCGGCGAAGGCCTCGTTGGACTCGATCACATCGAAGCTGTCCAGGCTCAACCCGGTGCGCTGCAGCACTTGCCGCACCGCCGGGATCGGGCCGGTCCCCATCACGGCAGGATCGACGCCGGAAACGGCATAGCCGAGCATCCGCGCCAGGGGTTGGACATCGTGGCGTTGGGCTGCGGCGGCGGTCATCAGCACACAGGCGGCCGCACCGTCATTGATGCCCGAGGAGTTGCCGGCAGTCACCGAGCCTTCCTTGCGAAACGCCGGGCGCAATGCGGCCAGGGACTCCAGGCTGGCGTCGGTTTTCGGGTGCTCATCGGTATCGAACACCACCGTACCTTTGCGCGAGCTGATGTGTACCGGCACGATCTGCGAGCGGAAGTGCCCGGCGGCGATGGCGGCGTTGGCCTTGCGCTGGCTTTGCAGGGCAAATGCATCTTGCTGCTGGCGGGTGATGTCATACAGGCCTGCGACGTTTTCCGCCGTGACGCCCATGGAGCCTGCGCCGAAGGGGTCGGTGAGCGCGCCGGTCATCATGTCGATCAGTTGGCTATCGCCCATGCGCGCGCCCCAACGGGCGGCTGGCAAAGCATAGAGCGAGCGGCTCATGGTCTCGACCCCACCGCCGATGGCAATCTCGCATTCGCCCAGGCGAATGGCGTTGGCCGCCGTCACGACGGCCTGCAGCCCGGACCCACACAGGCGGTTGAGGGTCAGGGCGGTCGAAGCCTGGTCCATGCCCGCTTGCAGGCCGGCAACGCGTGACACATACATGTCCCGTGGCTCGGTATGCAGCACGTTGCCCAACACGATTTGCCCCACCTGTGTCGGCGACACCCCGGCACGAGCGATGGCTTCCTTGACCACCAGGGTAGCCAGGTCACAAGCGGACTGATCACGCAAGGCGCCACCAAAGCTGCCGATGGCCGTTCTTGCCGCACCTGCTACCACGATTTCCTGAGTCTCTTGAGGCATAGCGCTATCCAATCGTTGAGAAGAACCGCAATCGCGCCACTCTAGGCAGGCTGCCTGACCCTGTATATTGTCTATAAAGACAATTTCTATGCGAGATCGGACACTCCATGCCTTGTGCTGCAATCCTGGCCTTCGATGGCTGCTACGCATCCAGTGCCACCGGCTTCGCAGACATCCTGCAGGTTGCCAACTCGCACCTGCAGCGTCAGGGGAGCAGCGCGCACGGCTATCAGTGGCGCTTCGTGTCGCTGTGCGGAGGCTTGGTCACCACCAGTAATGGCCTGGCTATCCAGACTCAGAAGATCAAGCCCAGGGAACGCTTCGACCTGGTATTCATTCCCAGCATCCACTACGCCGGGAGCCGCGCATTCGACCAGCTTCTGGAACGTGAGCGCGCAGCCTGCACCTGGCTCGTGCAACAGTGGCAAGCCGGTGCCTGGATCGCCGCGAACTGCACCGGAACCTTCCTGCTCGCCCAAAGCCAGTTGCTGGACCTGCGCATGGCCACTACCACCTGGTGGCTGGAGCGCCAGTTCCGCGAGCGCTTCCCGCGGGTGGACCTGCAACTGCGACCGATCCTCACCGAAGCCGACCGACTGGTGTGCGCGGGCGCCCAGGCTTCCTACCTGTTGCAGGCCATCCGGATGATCGAACGTTTCTCCGGTCGGGCGATCAGCACGCAAACGGCCAGGACCATGCTGATCGATGTCAGCCAGAACACCCAGACCGCTTTTTTGCCGCTGCTGGTGGAGCGCGAGCATGGCGATTCGCTGGTCAGCCAGGCGCAGCATTGGCTGCAAGGCAACATGCAGCATGAAATCCGCATGACGCAGCTGGCCAAGGCCTTGTGCGTGAGTGAAAAGACCCTGGTCCGGCGTTTCAAGTCAGCATTGGAGATGACACCGCTGAATTATCTGCAAAACCTCAGGCTCGATGCGGCCCGGGCGCTTCTGGAACTGGGGGATCAGAACATCGACCAGATCGCCATCCAGGTGGGTTACCTGGATGTCAGTTCATTCTCGCGGCTGTTCCGTGAGCGCATGGGCATCAGCCCGGGAAGCTATCGCAGTCGCTTCGCCGTGGGCGCTTGAAAGCTGCTAGCGGCGTGAGGTCAAGCACCGTTGCCCATCACCCATGCTGCCCCTGGAGCTGGCCGCATTTGTGCAGCTCACGGACGGTAGATGCTCTTGAGCGTGGCGATGATCTTCTCCACGTCCGGATTGTCGATGCGGTAATACAAGGTTTGTGATTCGCGGCGGAACGCCACCAAGCCTTCCTCACGCATTTTCGCCAGGTGCTGCGACAGCGCCGACTGGCTCAGCGAGATGCGCTGCAGCAATCCGCCGACGGTAATTTCTCCTTGCTCGATCAACAGGCACAGCACCTGCAAGCGGTATTCGTTGCTGATCGCACGCAGCAGGCTGGCGGCCTTTTGTGCACCTTGGGCGAGGAAGCGTTGGTCATCGTCGAAATGTTCAGAAGTCATGGGGATGGGATGTCGGTCGTCCATTTAAATTAGTAATTACTAAATTAGAATAATCTAATATTATGATTCGGGCTTTCGCCGCTGAAAGTGCAATCGGCTCCGCGCCGCATATTATCCCTCAATCAGGAAGGTACACAGTGAATACCCCAACATGGGTCCTGCTGGCATTTGCCGGTTGGACATTATTCATCCTGTTCAGCACCGTTGGCGTTTATCGCTGGTCGAGAATCCTCACGGGACGCGCGACAGTGAGCCAATGGCAGCCAGGCAAGCCCCAGGGGAGCGAGTGGTACCAGCGAGCCATGGGGGCCCACAGGAACTGCATCGAGAACCTGCCGGTCTACGCGGCGATTGTCGTGGCCATCAATGCCTCGGAGGTCGATAGCGGCACCCTGGACAGCCTGGCCCTGGTACTGCTTGCTGCGCGGATCGCCCAGAGCCTGGTGCATATCTGTGTGCCGCAGAGCGATACGATCGCCACCTTGCGTTTCGTGTTCTTTTTCATCCAGATCCTGGCCATGGCGTGGATGGGTATCACCGTCGCGATCGCGTCCTGAAGCCCTATCCGGTTCACGCTGGATATTCACGGTGCGACTCTTCTATTTCCCGCTCGGAAGGGGCTTGACCAGGGGCAACAGGGCATCGAGCAACGCCTGTTGCGGGCACCGGAGAACTGTTTGGCTCGATGGGCTTGGCAATCATCCAGCCGTCGCCTATGGCGCTGATCAGGTCGCAAAGCAAGGAATGAATTCCACTGGAGGCCGGATGAACGAGGCACCAGCATAGAAAAATCTGCCCTAAAGCACCTGCTGATAACCCCCTGGGCAAACCGGGTCAGCGCTGCTACAGCCCCTGGTTGCGTGGCCTGTAGTGGGGCATTAGCCGAGGTGATAGAGCCCCTGGTCGTCGCGCTGGACCTGGCCGCCGTGCTGCAACTCGTCCAGGTGTTGCAAGAGGGTCCGAGCCTCGGCAGCAGTCACCCAGGTCCCGGTAAAGCCTGTCGGGTACAGCAGGCGTTTCTCGACCATCTGGGCCAGGTTCAAGGGTCGCTCCTGCAACCAACCCAACAGGCGCCTCTCTCGCTCGTCGATCTTGGCGGCGAATGCCTGCAGATCCTCCAGGAAGCGCTGGCGGTCGGTGTAGACACCGCGATGGTGGGAAGTCACCCAGGTCCTGGCGGGAATCTGCGGCAGGCGCTGGAGGCTGCGTCGAAAATCCGCCAGGTTCGAACTGGCATCGCCGTAATAGGGGCCGAAGCTGCTCAAGTCGATGTCACCAATGAAGGCCACGCCTTCCGGCTCCACCAGCAGCACGTTGTGGCCTGCCGTATGGCCGGGCAGGTGAAAGGCATGGATGCTGGAGCCTCCCAGGTCCCAGGATGCACCGTCCTCATAACCCAGGGCATCGGGGCGTGGGGCATAGAAGAATTCATCCTGCAAGCGCTTGAGCATCTGCTGGATGGCACAAGCCTCGCTGAGGCCGAAGGCCGCGGCCATTCCTTCCCAACTGCGCGCTGCCGGCAGGTCTGCCTGGTGCACATGGACTTGCGCATCGGGAAGCCGATGCAGGCCGGCCATGTGGTCTTCATGGGCATGGCCCAGGACGACCAGTTCGGTCGCGTCGAACAGGGGGCCGATGCTGTTGGAGCTGATCGGGGTATCCAGGGCAGCCAGGGTGTCCGTGCCCTTGATCAGCACCTGGTTGCCGTCCGGGTATTTGCCGTTGCGCTCGCCCAGGAACACCGATACGCGCCCGAACGCCAGGTGGTCCATGCCATTGGTTGAGTCTCGGTGGTTGCCAGTCATCATCTCGGGCCTCGCACTCGCTTAGGGTATCTGGCGTCACTGTAATGATTTAGTGGCGATGATGGCGAGAAACATCACTTGGCGGCGAGCACCCTCGCAACGCTCGGGAAAACGGCGGCTCAGGCTTGCGCGCCCTTGGCATAGGCGCTGATGACTTCCTCCCGCGCAGCCAGGCGCTGCAGGTAGGCGGTGATATTGGGCAGGTCGTCGATATCCACATTCAGCTGGGCGTGGATGCGTAGCCAGGGATAGATGGCCATGTCGGCAATGGAATAGTCGTGGCAGATGAAATCCTTGTCCTGCAGGGCGTTTTCCAGCGTATCGAACAAGGCTGCAGTCTGCTTCAAATAACGGTCGCGGGCGTAATGGTGGGCCTGTGCATCGAGCTGGAGGAAATGATAATGCTGCCCGGCCATGGGGCCCAGGCTGCTGATCTGCCAGGCCAGCCAGTGCAATACCGCATAACGTTGCGTACCCACCGCTGGCAGAAAGCGCGAGTGAGTCTCCGCCAGGTACTGCAGGATGGCGCCTGACTCCGGGAGGACCAAGGCTTGTGCGTGGTCGACCAGCAACGGAATCTTTGCATGGGGCGTCAAGCGTGCGAAGTCCGCCCGATGCTGGTCGCCCAAGGCGAGGTCCAAGCGCTGGATTCGATAAGCAACGTCCAGCGCTTCCAGCATGATCAGGATCTTGTGGCCATTGGCCGTCGGCGCGAAATACAGGGTGTACATGGCGATGGCTCCCATGGCCGGGAATAGGCAGGGCGGCGCGGTCAGGCTGGCTCGATCCGCGCCGACGACTCAGGCGATGGGATAACGCTTGAACAGGTCGCTGCATTCCAGCCGCTCGGCATGGGCTCCCAAGCTCGGGAAGTCATCGGCCTTGACCACATCCGGGAGCATCAACTGCATGAAGGACCAAGCCACTGCGCTGGTGATGGCGGCCTGGTCGAGGCGTGGCTCTTGAGCCCGCTCGGCCAGAAGCTGTTGTTCCAGCTCGGTGCAGGCGGCCAGCAGTTGCCGGGTGACACGCTCGAGCCAGGGCTGATGCAGTTTCTCGGCTGGCCGAAGGTTGTGTTCATAGACGATCTGGACGGTTTTCTCGCAAGCCGCCAATGCCAGGCCCAAGGTACGCAGGGCCTTGGCCAAGGCCTGGGGTTGTTGGGGCAGCAGCTTGCCGGAGGCAGGGCTGGTGGCTTCGAAGTAGTCGAGGATCAGCGTCGAGTCCATCAGCACGCTACCGTCGTCGAGCACCAGGCTGGGGGCCTTCACCGCCGGGTTGATCCTGGAAAAAGCTTCGAAGGTGCTGAACACCGACAACGGCTCATGCTCGAACGCCACGCCGTACAGCTCCAATGAAATAGCCACCCGCCGGACATAAGGCGAATCCAGCATGCCAATCAGTTTCATTCGTCACTCTCCCTGGTTTGTATGGCGCGCTGTGTCACATTTCAGGCCACAGCTTCACTGTTTCTTACGTTAGGAGAATTTGGCCGACTAGAATATCGGTATTTCCCTTCATCAATGGTAAGTAGAGCTTACATGTCGAGCATCCCGCCGATTTCCTGCCTGCGCAGTTTCGAAGCCGTTGCCAGGCTAGGCAGCGTCACCGCCGCCTCCAGGGAACTGCACGTCACCCACTCGGCCATCAGCCAGCAGATCAAGGTCCTGGAGGAGTTGCTTGGCGTGACCTTGTTCGTTCGCGAAGGGCGTGGTGTGCGGGTCAGCGAAGACGGGCGCTTGTATGCCTTGCAGATCCGCGAGGCACTGGGCGGCATCGACGAAGCGACCCGAATGATCAAGACCCAGCCCAGGTCCACCGAGCTGGTGGTCGCCGTGTTGCCATCGTTCGGGCTGAACTGGCTGTTGCCGCGTTTGCCGCGCTTCCAGCAATTGCATCCTCATATCAATGTGCGCCTGCAGGCAGGACTGGCGGTATCGAACCTGAACCGGGAGTCCGTGGACCTTGCCATCCGCATGGGCAAGGGTGATTGGGAAGGGCTGGAGCAGCAGGTGCTGTTCCACGATGAAACGCTGGTGGTCGCATCGCCCCGGTTCAACGACGGGGTCCTGCCCAGAACGGCGCAAGAGATCATCGACAGCAGGATCGTCTTCAGCATGGAGTCATGGCAGCCCTGGTGCCAGGCCGCAGGGCTGGACGTCGATATCCCGCGGACCGGGCTGTGCAGCAATGATTCGAACCTGGTGCTGCAGGCGGTGCGCCTCGGCCAGGGTATCGCACTGGAGCGCCGCAGCCTGGTGCATGACGCCATCCAGCGTGGAGAGCTGGTGCAGTTGGGCCAGGTCACGGCGCCTTATCCCTATCCTTACTGGCAGGTGCTGCCCGATCGCGAGCATTCGAAGGCCAAGCAAGCGGCCTTCTCCAGCTGGCTGGCCGCCGAAGTCGAGGCCTACCTTGATGAGCTGGCCACGCAGGAGGCGGCGCTGGCAATTGCACCTTGACCTTGAACCAGGCTTCAACGTTAGCGTCGGTGACTGATCGAGGAGGGCGCCAATGCCGCCTCACCACCCTGTCAGGAGCAGCATCATGAACGAGCACGCCAGCCCCGAACCCACGTCATGGATGATTTATGGCGCCTATGGCTACACCGGCGAACTGATTGCCAGGGAGGCGGTCAAGCGCGGATTGCGCCCCGTGCTTGCCGGCCGCAGCCGTGCCAAGGTCGAGCCACTGGCTCGTGAACTGGGGCTGGCGATGCAGATATTCGGCCTCGATGATGCCGCACAACTGGCCACGGAGCTCCAGGGGCAAGCCCTGGTCCTGCATTGCGCCGGGCCATTCTCCGCAACGGCGGCGCCGATGATGCAGGCTTGCCTTGAGGCCAGGGCGCATTATCTGGACATCACAGGGGAGATTGCCGTCTTCGAACAGGCCCAAGCCCTGAACCTGCGGGCCCGGGAAGCCGGCGTGGTGATCTGCCCGGGCGTGGGTTTCGATGTGATTCCTACCGATTGCGTGGCCGCCGCGCTTAAGGCAGCACTGCCCGATGCCACGTACCTGGCCTTGGGGTTCGACTCGCGCTCGAGCTTTTCCCCGGGGACCGCCAAGACATCGGTGGAGGGGTTAGCGCAAGGCGGCAAGGTACGGCGCGATGGCAAGATCGTCTCGGTGCCGCTGGCCTATCAGGTGCGGCGCATTGATTTCGGCGACGGAGAGAAACTCGCCATGACCATTCCCTGGGGCGATGTCTCCACCGCTTACCACACCACTGGTATTGCCAACATCGAAGTCTTTATCCCGGGTTCTGCCGGCATGGTCCGTGGCGCCAGGTTGGCTAACCTGGTGCGTCCCTTGCTCGGCCTGGCTTGGGTACAGAAGTGGCTCAAGGCGCGCATCAGCAAGACCGTGGTCGGCCCGGACGATACCAAGCGCGCCGACCAGGGCACCTTCGTCTGGGGAGAAGCACGCAATGCCCGAGGCGAACGCAAGGTGGCTCGCCTGCATACCGCCAATGTGTACAGCCTGACCATTACCGGCGCCCTGGCGGTGGTGGAGCATCTGCTGCAGGCGCGGCCCAGTGCCGGCGCCTATACCCCGGCGAAGCTCTTGGGGGCTGAGCTGGTGACCCGCCTGCCAGGATCGGGAACGCTGCGGATCGAGTGAGCCGCTCGCCCGTGCCGGCCAGGTTCATTCGCCGGCAGGAAGCGGGGTCATGACCCCGCTTCCTGCGCCGAGATTCCCCGACCGGCCGCGATCGGCATGACCTCAGTGAACGTCTTTCAGGCTGGCCAGGGGCTTGGGTGCATAGAGCGCGCTCTGGAATTCAGGGACGTACTCGTACTTCACCAGCTTGCCCAACTGCAATGAGCGGATGTAGGTCGACAGGCTGCCGTCACCGAGTATCAGGCGTGCAGCATCGGCACTGGAGCTGGAGGCGTGGCGGGTCTGCCGGGACGTGGCATAGCCGTAGGTCAGCTGGCCGTTATGGTCCAGGTTGGTGAAGCTGTTGGTCACCATGCCCACGTCGTGGGAGAGGTCATCGAGTTTTTTCGCCTTGAAGATCACGTCCACGTTGCCGGTCTGGCTATCGATGATGTCGTAGGAGAGGCTGGCGCCTTCCTCGCGACGGCTGATGTCGGTCAGCCACTTGGGCAGGTTGTAGCCCACGACACCCCGGACCCTGGCCAGCTCGGTATTGACCGGCAACTTGAGGACATAGCCCCAGAAGTCCTTCGATATGGCCTGGCCGACCAGGGTCAGCGGGCCAAGGTTGGATTGCCCCGGCTTGTTGGTGATGATCGATAGCGCCACCTCGTTGTAGCTGTCGTTGTCGCAGTAGTCGTAGGTATAGGCCGTGAAGGCCACCAGGCCGCGTCCAGGCCATACCTGCAGCGGCTGCACCTGTTCCAGTACCTGGGCCGGCATCAACTCGCGCAGCCGTGCAAGGTCTGCGGTGTAGACCGCGGTGATCCGGCTGTTCTTGTAGTAGAAGTTCGGCGAGTACGACTCGAACCCCATGTCTACCCGGGTCTTGGGCAGTTGCTTGAACCAGCTCAAGTCGAGCCCTGGCGCCTCGGCCTCGATCACCGACAGCGGCGGGTTGGAGCGATAACGCTCGTACAGGCCGCCCTTGAGGACCGGCACCGAGTGGCCGGCAATGTCGATCGTTGTAGTACCGGCGGGGACGGGAGCGTCTGGTGAGCCGGCCAGGGCGGGATGTGCCAAAGGGGCCAGGAGGGCACCAGCCATTGCAGCGACAGTTCCGAGTTTCACGTTGGGTTCTCCAGAAAGAATGGCATCGCGCTCGATGCTTGTGACCCGGTATCGCGCTGCGGCGCCATGCTCGGGTACGCCTGGTGGGGCGTGAACAAACCCTAACGTTCAACTTAACCTTAATGTCAAGCGCCCATCTGTCCACCGTACAGGCGTTGATGGCCAGGCAGGGCACAAGGGCCGTCCCAGGCGCCCAGGCTGGGCTAACGTGTGGGGTATCACTGTCGCTCAGCGGATGAGCCATGCACCCGGAGCACCTCCCAAATGACCCCGCGCATATTGCATGTGGTGACCAATGTCGCTCACTACGCCGATCCCGACCAACCAACCGGCCTGTGGCTGGGAGAGTTGACCCATGCCTGGCAGGTATTTGCTGCCAGGGGGTACGAGCAGTGCCTGGTAAGCCCGGCGGGTGGGGCATCCCCTTTGGAACCCCGGGCACTCAAGTGGCCGCTTTTGGACAGCACGGCCAAGTCCTGGTTGGCAGACCCGGCGAGCATGGCGCGCCTGGCCAGTACCGCGCACCCGGACGAGCTGGCAGCAGCGGATTTCGCTGCGATCTATTTCACCGGTGGTCATGGCGTGATGTGGGATTTTCCCGACTCCGCGGGCTTGCAGCGCCTGACTCGGGAGATCTTCGAGCAGGGCGGGGTGGTGTCGTCGGTGTGCCATGGCTATTGCGGATTGCTCAATACTCGCTTGAGCGATGGGCGCTTGCTGGTCGAGGGACGCCGGCTGACCGGATATGCCTGGATCGAGGAGGTACTGGCGGGGGTGGCGGGCAAAGTGCCCTACAACGTCGAGGAGCAGATGCGCCGCCGGGGGGCGCACTATGAGAAAGGCTGGCTGCCGTTCACCTCGAAGGTCGTGAGCGATGGCCGCCTGGTGACGGGGCAAAATCCACAGTCGGCCAGGGCCACGGCCATGCAGGTCGTGGCCTTGCTGAAGGCTATCGCCGCTGGCACCGGCGACCTTCGAAAAGACGCATGACTATTTGCATACGACCTGCAACCACTACCAGTGGGATCGCTACAGGTTGCTGGGCCGACGTCCGCGTCAGCCGCGGTCCAGTTCCAGGTAGTGGCGGGTGCGCACAATCTCCTCGCGCTCCTTGAAGCTGGTGAGCCGGCTGGCCAGGGCCGAGCTGTCGCCGGTGCTGCGGATCTGCGCCAGCACCTGCTGCGTCGCATGGATCGCTGCGCGCTGCAGGTCGGAAGGAATGATGATGAGCTGATAGCCCAGTGCTGCCAGCTCCGCGGCCGGCATCATGGGCGTCTTGCCGCCATGGAACATGTTGATCAGCTTGGGGCCGGGGATGCGCGCGGCGATCTGCCGGATCTGCTCGACGGTCTCGGGCGCCTCGACGAAGATCATGTCCGCACCGGCGTCGATATAGCGCTGCGCGCGCTCCAGTGCCGCTTCGAACCCTTCCACGGCAATGGCATCGGTACGGGCGATCAGCAAGAGGTCCGGATCGTCCAGGGCCTGGCGAGCCACGCGGATCTTGCTGCACATCTGCGCGCTGTCGATCAGGGATTTGTCGTCCAGGTGCCCACAGCGCTTGGGAAACGATTGGTCTTCAAGGTGCAACGCCGCCACGCCCGCGCGTTCGAAGGCCCTTACGGTCCTGGCGACATTGGCGGTACCGCCGAACCCAGTGTCGGCATCGGCGATCACCGGCAGGGCGCAGCCGTCGACGATCTTTTCGACGCGCTCCAGGACTTCACTGAAACTCAGCAGGCCGATGTCCGGCAGGGCTGCGGAACGGGCAATGGCGCCGCCACTGGCATAGACCGCCGAGAACCCGGCCAACTCCACCAACCGGGCCGTAAGCCCGTCATAGGCACCCGGAGCGACCAGGCATTCGCCAAGGGCTAACAGGTCACGCAGTTTCTTCGTGCTTTTCATGGGGCCTCCCAAGGTCGAACTGTCTTGTTCAATGGATGAGGCGAGCTTGGACTTGGCTAATGGCTATGTCTAATATTCTATTTATTCAATATTGGAACCTTTTACATTCCATGGAACTCCGGCACCTGCGTTATTTCGTGGCCACAGCCCAGGCACAGAGCCTCACCAAGGCTGCACAGGCACTGCACATCGCCCAGCCACCGCTGGGCCAGCAGATACGTGCCTTGGAAGAAGAGATCGGCACGCCCTTGTTCCATCGCCAAGGCCGCGGGATAGTCCTGAGCGATGCTGGCAAGGTGTTCCTGGAGTGCGCCCGGGATATCCTGGCCCGCGCCGACGAAGCCAAGGGCAGGGCGCTACGGGCCGCGCGGGGCGAGATCGGCACCCTGACGCTGGGCTTTACCGAGTCGGCCTCGTTCAATGAGGGGATGACTTCGTTGCTCAGCCGCTACCAGCAACGCTACCGGCATGTGCAGATCAACCTGGTCGAGGGTAATAGTGAAACCCTGGTCAACCGCCTGCTGCTCAGGGAGATCGACGCTGCCATTGTCCGGCCGCCTTTTGCCGGAGTCGGCGATATCGCCTTCCAGGTGCTCAGCCAGGAGCCGCTCATGGTGGTGCTCCCTGATGGCCACGAGCTGCTGGAGCGCCAGGAGCTGAGCCTGGAGGACCTGCGTGACGAGCGCTTCATCCTCTATTCGCGCAAGTCCGGTTATGGCTTGAGCGCCGACATCGTCACCGAGTGTCGGGCCCGGGGATTCAACCCGAAGATCCATCAGCAGGCGCCACAGGTCTCGTCGGCGGTCAATCTGGTGTCGGCGGGCATGGGTATCGCGATCGTGCCGGCATCCATGCAGAGAATGACGCGCCCCGGGCTCAACTTTCGCGCACTGGCGTTGGCCAGCCCGAGGGCGACCCTGGGCCTGGCCACACGCTCGGCGGCGCAGTCCGCGGTGATCGACGCTCTGCTGCAGTGTGCCCGGGACTACCTGGACGGTTGCTGATCGATCCGACGGCCCGGCAGCGATATCATCAGCCCCCCCAATTGCCGTACTGGTGAACCATGGCTTTTCCGCCACTGAACAGCATCAAGGTCTTCGAGTCGGTCGCGCGCCTGGGCAACCTGGCGGCGGCAGCGGTCGAGCTGCATGTGACGGCGGGAGCGGTGAGCCAGCAGCTCAAGACGCTACAGGGCGCCTTGGCCGTCGAGCTGTTCGAGAAGCGTGGCCGGCAACTGGTCTTGACCGACGCCGGGCGAGTGTTTCATCAACGTATCGCCCATGCCCTGACGGATATCGGCGATGCGGTGGCGGTGTTGCAGGCTCCTGCGCAAGCGATGCCCGGCGTGATCGAGCTGACCCTTTCCCTGCCACCGCTGGAGGGCATTGCCTGGCTGACTCCCGCGTTGTTCCACTTCATGGAGCAGAACCTCGGGGTCAAGCTCAAGGTCATCTCGGCCAGTTACTTCAACCAGGTCGATTGGCGCAAGGCCGATATCGCGGTGGTCTATGGCACGCCGCCCTGGTCGGGGTTCTGGTGGCGCTTGCTCCACGGCATTCGCCTGGTGCCGGTGTGCAGTGCGCAGTATCTTCGGGGCCCACGGGCCATCCGCAGCGTGGCGGATCTGGCCCGACATCGCCTGCTCCATGAGGACAACGGTGCCCAGTGGGGCCAGTGGCTGGCGGAAGCGGGGGCGACCCTGGGTGGATTGTCCGATGTCTATTTCGAAGATTTCGGCCTGGTGCTGCAGGCCGCCCGAGAGGGGTTTGGCGTAGCCCTCAGCGATGAGCTGGTCTCGGTCCGTGACCTTGAAGAAGGGCGACTGGTCGCCCCCCTGGCCATCTCGTCGGCTGCCGTGCACAACTACTACTGCGTTTGCGCCGAGAGCCAGCGAGCCCGCCCCGAGGTCATGGGACTGATCGAGTGGCTGGCCAGCACCGTGCAGTCCCGGGCATCGAGCTCCGACTGGGCGCAGGATCAGTAGCCAAACTCCCGGCCGTCGGTGAACTGGATTCCCGTCAGGATGCTGACGCCCTTGTCCACCTCGTGGAGCTTGGCCCGGCGGATGAGTTCGGGATCGGCAAATGCCTGGCCAGGGTCCTGGCCGGCACGGATTCGCTGCATGGCATCGCGGATCTTCACGACCTCGTCGCGATCCATGCGTGGCACCCGGTTGGGGTCATCACCGGCGTGAGCGCCATAAAGGACGGTGTCCTGGTCGATCGACTGCAAGGTCGCGTCAAGGGACGCCAGGTAGTCATCGAGGTTGCCGACCAGCAGCCAGGATGGGTAGAGATGGTCGCCGGTGAGCAGGATGTCATGGTTTTGGTCATACAGCATGACTTCATCCCGGGTATGCCCGGGGACACTGAGCATCCTCAGCTGCAGGCCGCCCAGGTCGATCACTTGTCCAGGCTGGATCAACCGTTCGACCTTGAAGGGGGGGAGCACCAGATTGTCGAACTGGCCCAGGTGCACGGCTTCGGGAACCTGGTACAGGCCGTCGCTGCGTTGCAAGCTGCGGGTGAACGGCAGGTCGGGCAGGTAGATGCTGCTGAAATGGGGCAGGCCCCCCAGATGATCGAAGTGCAGGTGCGAGGGCAGGACGGAGACCGGCTTGTCCGTCAGTTGGCCAATGACCTGGATGATCTCTTCTCCCTGGTTGGCCCCGGCATCGAACATCAACGCCCGATCCTTGCCGATGAACAGGTAGGAGTAGTTCTTCTGGTAGTAGCCCGGCTCGCCCAGGGCATACAGGTGTTGGGCGATGCGATGCACCACGAAACGGCCGGTTTGGCCGGCGTTATCGGCGCCATGGGCAAAGGCCGCGGCAAGCGCCAGGCCGATGCCGGCGAGCGCCCTGGGTAATCCTGCAAGTCTTGGCACGGTTGTGCTCCTGGTACTGGCCCGGACATCGGGCTTGATGGGGCGCCCATGTAATCCGAGCGCCGCGAGCCGCTACAAGCCATATGTTCTCAAGCAGCATGCTGCAGTTTTTCTAAAGCGTGGAGCCGAGAGGGGCATTGATCCAGTGGCCGGCTCAATGCGAGGATCCGGGACCACATGACAGTGCCTGGGAGATTTCACACATGAGCGTGACGGCTTCAATCTGGTTCTTCGCCGTGCCATTCGCGATTGCGGCGGCTATTCCCGGTCCTGCCCAGGCAGCGATGTTGGGGCAGGTGGTCGCCCGTGGGGCCAGGTCGACCTTGCCTTTCATCGGCGGCATGGTCATGGGCAACGCACTGTGGTTGCTGGTCGCCACCCTGGGGCTGGCCGCACTGGCATTACGCTTCGAATACCTGTTCATCGCCGTGAAATGGCTCGGCGTGGCCTTCATCCTGTTCATCGCCTGGAAACTGTGGTCGAACAACACCGCACAACCCCAGGAGCCACCGCAGCGTTCGGCCAGCCGAGGTTTGCTTGCCGGTGCGCTGCTGACCCTGAGCAACCCCAAGGCCGTGGTGTTCTTCGGTGCCGTGTTGCCCCATGCATTCGACCTGACGACGTTGTCCTGGTCCGAAGTGATCTTCATTACCGCACTGGGCGTCGGCATCGACCTCAGTATCCAACTGGCCTACCTGCTGGCCGGAGCGCGGCTCAAGCGGGCGATCCAGTCCCCCAGGGCCATGCGGCGCCTGAACCGGACCTCGGCCGGGGTCATGACCGGCTGTGCCGGCTGGATGGCGATCTCCCGCTGAAGCGGATGCAGTGCCTGGTCGGTAGAGGACCATCGGCATGACAGGGATTGACCCGTGGTGCCGGATGGGGCCGTGCAAGCTGTGTCGCGAGTTGCAACACAGCTGTTTGAGCTGGCGTATCGCCGGCTGATGGCAAAGTGTGTATAAAGCTTGGCCCGAAGGGCAGCACTCCATGCCCGCGCCAAAGGAAAAACTCCCTCCATGCATCGGCTCCTGCCTCTCGTCCTGCTCCTGGCCCTTGCCGGGTGCGCTACCAAGCCTCCGGCAAACCCCGAAAATCTCTGCGAGATCTTCCGGGAAAAACCGAAGTGGCACGAAGCGGCGTTGAAGATGAACCAGCGCTGGGGCGCACCGATCCAGGTGCCCATGGCCATGATGTACCAGGAATCTTCCTTCAAGCACGACGCCTTGCCGCCGCGCTACTACTTCCTCGGGTTCATTCCCTGGGGCCGGGTCAGCACCGCCTACGGCTATGCCCAGGCCAAGGACGAGACCTGGGCCGACTACAAGAAGGATGCCGGTGGCTGGGGGGCGAGCCGCGACAACTTCGCCGATGCCCTGGATTTCATGGGCTGGTACATGCAGAAGAGCTACAACGTCAACCGCACCTCCAAGTGGGACGCCTACGGCCAATACCTGAACTACCACGAGGGCTGGGGCGGCTATCGCAATCGCAGCTATGACGCCAAGCCGTGGCTCAAGACCGTTTCGCAGAAGGTCCAGGCTCGCGCTTCGCTGTTCGGTGCCCAGTACAAGAGCTGTGAGCAGGAACTGTCGCGCGGTGGCTGGTTCTGGTGACGTTACGACGCTGAGCCGAGGTTGGCGTTGGCGCCTGCCTAGGGCTCCATAGCCACGCCGTAACAGCGGCCACTGGCGGAAAAGTCCCTGATCAGCCGGGCCTTGTCGACGATGGCCGAGAGGGTGCAACTGCCCGGATGGTTGACATCGTCCCAGTAGTTGGTATTGACCATCACGTTGCCTTGCATTTCGCTGGTGCTGCCGACCACTTCCTTGCTCACGTAGCTGGTATTGCGATACCACTGCATCGTCACCAGGCTGCGGTCGGCGGAGGGTTGCATGTCCGTGGGAGGACCGAGGAACTGGATGATTTCCTTCGCGTCGCGACCGTTCCAATGATGGCTGGCCTGCAGTTCCGGCAGGCTCTTGCAACCGGCCAGCAGTGATAGGAGCAGCGCCGGGAGCAGTCGGTAGCGGATCATTGTCGTGGATTTCATGGCGCGCTGTTGCCGAGCATCGTATCCAGGTCGCGCACTGCCTGGCTGTTGGCCTGGACGCCGCGCAGATGTATGAACATTTCCTTGACGGTGGCGACCATCTGCGCGTTGGTCATCTTGCCCAGTGGCAGCATCTGGTTGTTGCTGCGATTGCCGGGGGCACAGACGAAGGCAAAGGTACGCTGGAGCCAGTAGTCGGATTTCGCCGGGTCGATCCAGCCCTTGATAGTCGTCACGTCCTTGATGGCGTAGTCGAGGCGGCTCATGGCCCTGGCGCTGTCGAAACGCACCTGGCGTTCCTTGCATTTGTACTGGATCTCGTAGACCGCAAGTTCCGGCATCCTCCGGTCCTCGAAAATCTGCATCATCATGGCCAGCTGCACACCTTTGGGTTGTTGCTGGATGGCATCGGCATTGGCGATGAAGATTTCGTTGTTATAACGCTCGCCCTTGCCGTAGACGATCCAGTAGTCCCCGGTACCCTGGGCCAGGGCGGCGGTGCTGGTGCACAGCAAACCGAGTGATAACAGCACCTGCCTGGCGCAGCGCAGTGGGCTCTCCATGATGTTTCGTTCCTTGATTGATGAATCGTCGGTCCATCGACCGCGCAAGTAGATAACTATAGTCAGGCGCCGGGATACCGGTCGATTAGGGCAGATGTGCTAATAGCCCATGGCTGCCATGGATGGCTCGCGTTGTGCCCAGGAACAGTTCGCCAGGTGAACGACGGCCGCGCCCTGGGCTTGCCTGGAGCGCCAGGTGCGAAGTGACGGTAATTATCGGTGCCGGAGTGCAAGAGGCTTGCCGGGTTGGCGATGCACTTGCCGCAAGGCAAGTGCAGGCCAAGGTGGAGCGGGGTGGCCGGAATACTCAACCGGTGAACCGGCCGTCCCAGGTGGCTATCAGGCCGAAAGCCCGTGCAAGCGCAGCCAGGCATCCAGTGCCAGCGCGGTTTCCAGGCTGTGCCGGCTTATCTGTGTATTGAAATGGCCCTCGGGTTTGCGCAACTCCTCGGTGATATGGGCCCGGGCCCCGAACCTGATCCCGGGGCCGGAACATGTGGTGTCGATCATTCCCACAGGGGGTACCACCGGCAAGCCCAAGGGCGTGATGCACAACAACCTGAACTGGATCGCCCAAGTCGCCAATGTGAGCAGCGCGCTGCCGCCCAAGGGCCCGGTGGTGCACCTGGTGGTCGCGCCGCTGACCCACGGTGCCGGCGCCATTGCCGCGATCCTGACTGCGCAGGGCGCCACCCATGTGATCCTCGATTGCTTCGATGCCCAGAACGTCATGCGCAGCATCGAGCAACACCGGGTCACGCACCTGTTCCTGCCGCCCACGGCGCTGTATGCGCTGCTGGCCCATCCTGATGTGCGTCGCTACGACTACAGCTCGCTGCAATACTTCCTGTACGGCGCCGCACCCGCGGCCCAGGCGAAGATCGAGGAAGCCATCGGCGTGTTCGGGCCGGTCATGGCCCAGGGCTACGGCCAGACCGAAGCCCCCACGGCCTGCACCTTCCTGGCGCCGGCCGATCACCGCCCCGATGACCCGCGCCTCAGCCAGCGCATGCGCAGTTGCGGACGCCCGGGCATCCTGACGCAGGTACGGATTCTCACCAGTGATGGCCAGGAGGCCGAGCCCATGCAGGCCGGTGAGATCGAAGTGTGCGGCGCCCTGGTGATGGTGGGCTATTACAACAATCCCGCCGCCACCCAGGAGGCGAAGCACGGCGAGTGGCTGCGTACCGGCGATGTCGGCTACCTCGACCAGGACGGTTATCTGTACATCGTCGATCGCAGCAAGGACATGATCATTTCCGGTGGCTTCAACATCTATCCTTCCGAAATCGAAGCGGTGGTGTGCTCCCTGGGCGAGGTCGAGGATTGCGCGGTCATTGGTGTCCCCGATGAAAAATGGGGCGAGGCGGTCAAGCTGGTGGTGCAATTGAAGAAAGGCCGGTCCATCGACCAGGAAGTGCTACTGCGCACCTGCCGCGAGCAGTTGGGCGGGGTGAAGACGCCCAAGTCAGTGGAGATTTGGAACGACTTGCCACGCAGCGCTACGGGCAAGGTGCTCAAGCGCGAAATCAGAAACCGGTTCTGGCTCGGCACCGAGCGGAGGGTATGAAATGACCGCACTTGCAGGAATGAACATCATCGTCAGCGGCGGCGCCAGTGGTATCGGGCTGGCCATCGCCAAGAACCTGCTGGCCAAGGGCGCCCGGGTCTGTGTCACCGGGCGTAGCGCGGATAAATTGCGGACCCTCCAGGCGGAACTGGGTCGTGATGGGGCCCTGGTGGAGGTACGCAGTTTCGATGTCACCGATCGCCCGGCGGTATTCTCGGCCGTCGCCGAGCTGCTGGCGAGCTGGGGCCGCATCGACGGCCTGGTCAACAACGCCGGGGTATACAAGTCCGCGGCCTTCCTCGACTTCGCCGCCGAAGACTTCGAGAACCTGTTCCAGACCAATGTAATGGGCTGCGTGAACTTGATGCAGGCGGTGCTCCCGCATTTGCTCGCCCAAAGGGCCGGGCGCATCGTCAACATCGCTTCCACCGCGGGCAAATGGGGCTCCATGAACCAGAGCGCCTACAACGTGAGCAAGCACGCGCTGGTGGGGCTGACCCGTTGCGTGGCGTTGGAGACGGCCGCCCACGGCGTCACGGTGAATGCAATCTGCCCGGGCCTGGTGGCCACCGACATGATGCATGAACTGCTGGCCCGCCAGGCCCAGGCGATGGGTACGGACAAGGACAGCTTGCAAGCTTCGCTGGAGGAGCGGATTCCCCTGCGCCGGGCGATTCGCCCCGAAGAGATCGGCGAGCTGGCGGCCTATCTGCTGTCACCGGGTGCGGCCGGCATGACCGGCCAATCGATCCTGTACGACGGCGGCCTGGTCATGACCTGAGGTCACCACCGCCGCTTTCACTTTCTCACTTGCTTAGGAGGCATCACATGACACGCCTGGTCTGCCTGACTCGCCCCATCGACCCCGAGCTGCGTTCGAAGATCCCGCCAGCCATGGCATCGATGGCCAGCGTCATCGCTCCGCTGGTCGACTATCACCGCCCGGAGGCCAAGGGCCGCGAACGCATGATGGGGCTCTTCTGCTGCGAAGCCCACGACCTGCCCCATGGCGAGGGTTGGGGCGAGGAAATACTCTCGGACATGAGCTCCCACTGTGGCACGCACGTGGACGCGCCTTATCACAGCGGGAACCTGATCGAGGGCAAACCCGCACGCAAGATCCACGAAATCGACCTGCAGGAGTTGTTCTGCCCGGGGATGGTGCTCGACATGCGTCCCTACGAGCGGCGCAACGATGCCTACACCATCGAGGAGCTCCAGGCCGCGATAGATGCGGTGGGCCGGCCGATCCAGGCCGGAGATGCCGTGCTGCTACGTACCGGGCAGGAGCGCTTCGAGTCCCTGTCCGCCGAATGGTTTGCCTATCCGGGCATGTCCCGCGAGGGCACGCTGTTCCTGGCGCGGGCCGGGGCCAAGGTGCTCGGCACCGATGCACCAGGCTGGGACCGGCCCTTCCCAGTGATGCGCAAGCGGTTCGAGGAAACGGGCGAGGGTAGCACCATCTGGGATGGGCACTTCGCGATCCAGGAAAAGGAGGCCTTCATCGTGCAGCAGATGCACAACCTCGCCGCGCTGCCGGCGTCAGGGTTCATGGTCGGTTTCTTCCCGATGAAGCTGGTGGGAACCAGCGCCTCACCGGCCCGTGCCGTCGCCTTCCTGGACAACTAGGCCCCACGCTTCATACCCAGCCCGCCTTCATCGGTGGGCTGGGTGTCGTCCTGGTATCAAGCCAGGTTCCCCACATGCAACTCATTGAAGACCACATCGTCATCCAGATCGGAAAAACGATCGAAGTCGTCGATCTCATCCGGCATTGCGTAGTAGACAAGGTAATTTCTATCCAGGACCAGATAACCGCCCACAAGCTCCTGTCTTTTGGATCGCGCCTTGATTTCACCTGCCGTTATTCCGGGGTAGAACCTTCTATCAAAGCGGCCCGTATAAGGAGGCTCGCAGCATAAGGAGACGATATTGCCGGCCTCGTTGGCGGAGAATGAGATGGCTCCGTCGTCGATCCTGTAGCAGGTGTACTTCATCCCGAAGTTTTCGAAATCAAAGGCTTGTACATCGAACTCATCCAGGATGTTCCAGACGATATCGTCTGCATTGTCTCCCAGGCAGATACCGCCAATCGACTTCCCAGGGACTATCTCGAGATCCAGGCCAATCACAATGTCACCTTCGCCATTCGCATGCCTGTGAATATCGTACTTAGTCGCCATCGGCCACTAGAACCTCATCTTCCCTGATGGCGTTCTTCAGCAAGCGCACAAACTCGACAATCTTGTCTTCACTGCGCCCCTGCAGATGATCAACCAGTATTTGTTGATGGGCGGGGTAGATTCGCGTTGTCCCATAGGGGTCTATATAGATTCCGGTTTTCTGCTCAAGGTCCAGAAAGGCAGGTTCCAGAAACTTGACGTCCCGGTCATGAATGGACAAAGAGGGTTTGTTGCCTTGGCTATCGGCCAAGTATGAAAAATCCAGCACAGGCAGCTCATTCAAAGTTTGGCGGGTAAGGTGCCGAATTGCCGGCTGGGCAAATAGAGCTTTACCCTCTTGGAGGCTCTGGATCGGCCAGTTCATATCACCGGAGCATGGTAGAATCCGCCGCCCAAAAGTGCGAGCCCCGCGAAATCGGGCGCCCAAAAACTGAGGCGACGCGTTAAAGGGTGGCCATGCCGAACCTGGGCCGGCAGTGATCAAAATAGCCGTGAGCGCTAGCGCATATGAAAGGACTGCAAGAGCGATGGAGTGACGGCCAGTTGATCGGCCTGGACATCATGTATCGCCAACCTGGGGTTATCGAGCCCATAGCGATCGACTCGATTGAAAACACCGAACTTACCCATACCTATGGCAGGGCCTACAGCCTTTCACGGGAAGCAAAGACCACGCTGGGTGAGTTGCTTGGTGAAGATGACGATGTATGGGCGCAAGTCCAGGTAAACCATAAGTTATCTCTGAGTAACGGCCAGGTCGTTCTATGCGGCGAGGGCGAAATGGGCAACGAGGGTTTTATCGCCAGGACCGATGCACGCAATCATTTGGAGTGGTTCCTGTTCTCGACCACAGCCAATCCATTCGTGGCGATCAAGCAAGAAGGCGACCTGGTTTACGTTCAGTCCACGCACAACTTTTGTGTCGTCTTGAACCTGTTGGACGATGACGTGCTCATTGTCAACGAAAGCGTTTTTCAAGCTGCCCGATAGCAGTTGCAGGGCCCCAATCACAGTGGCGACTGCAACTGAAAAGGACTTCATACCTGACCGAGGGAAATGCAAAATAAAAATGAAAAGATCATTGATCGCTTCACTGGCTGTTCTAGCGTTGATCCAAGTGCCGTTATCCTTCGCCGATAATGCCAACGGCAAAAACCTCTACCTGCAGCGATGTGCCGTGTGCCATGGCCCGGATATCAAGGGAACAGGGCCATTGGCCAATAAAAGCAATCCTCCTACCCCGGACCTCACGACATCCGCCTTCAAGAAACGCCTGAACGATTACCCGGGCGTCATCGTCTCCTCGGTGATACTGCGACCAAACGGCGACCTGATCCCAAGAACCTTGCGCGAGAACGGCGTGAAGATTGCGCCCTATGCCTGGAAGGTCCAGGACTTTCGTGATTTGCACCAGTACATGACTGGGGTGATCGCGAAAACTCGTTGACCTGGCCCAGCTCAACGTATCGCAGGGCTTGACCAGGTACCGCCGTCTGCTGTTGAATGCGCGCCCTCAAGCCCCTGCAACCTTTCTCCCAAGTGGTGAAGCCAGTGCCCTACGCCAGCCAACACGCCTGATACCGACGACGGTCCATCGTGCCTGATGGCTGCCCGCGCCTTTGCGCGGCGGCGCCTCATCGCTGTGCCTGCCTGATCCTGTCGTCGGTTTTTCCCTATTCCCAAGGAGAAACCCATGAACATGGATATTCGTGCCGACGCGCACTCCCTAGAACTGCTCAAGTACCCCCGTACCCCCCACCTGGAAAGCTCGCGCCTGCAGGATGGCGACACTGACGCCGGACAGGTGCGTTATGCCTCCCTGGCTGGCCAATGGCTGGTGGTGGAAGAAAAACTCGACGGTGCCAACGCCGGCATCAGCTTTACCGAGGGCGGCGAACTGCGCCTGCAATCCCGTGGCCACTACCTCACCGGAGGCGGACGCGAGCGCCAGTTCAATTTGTTCAAGCAGTGGGCCGCGGCCCACGAACACTGGCTGCTGGAGCGCCTGGAAGATCGCTTCGTACTGTACGGCGAGTGGCTGCACAAGAAGCACTCAGTGTTCTACGACCACTTGCCCCATTACTTTTGCGAGTTCGACGTGTGGGACCGCAGCAGCGGGGTGTTCTTGTCTACGGCCGCACGCCGCGAGCTGCTCAAGGGCGGCCCCGTGCTGTCGGTACCGGTGCTGTACGAAGGCCCGGTGCCACGCCGGCAGGCCGAGCTGATGGCGCTGGTTGGCGATTCGCTGGCCAAGACTGCCCATTGGCGCGAGGCGTTCGAACACGTGGTGCAGCGCGAAGGCCTCGACCTGGCCCGGGCCTGGCGCCAGTGCGACCGCTCCAGTCGCATGGAAGGCTTGTACCTGAAGCTCGAGGACGCACAGCAAACCCTCGGCCGCTTGAAGTGGGTTCGCCAGGATTTCGTCCAGGCCATCCTCGATGCCGACCAGCACCATGCCAATCAACCGTTCATTCCCAATCAACTGGCCGACGGCGTCGACCTCTACGCGCCGCGCCTGTCCATGGACTGGCATGGCCCCTGCCGTGGCTACTGAAGGAGCTTTTCGAGATGGATATTCATCCACTGCAACACCTGGTGCCCGAGCCTGGGCACGCCATGGACAGTGCCGCCTGCCTGGCGGCCATCCCGGCCCTGGCGCGCCTGGCCGACACCCCGCAGGACCCGACCTACCACGCCGAGGGCGATGTGTGGATTCACACCCGCATGGTGGTGGAGGCGCTACTGGCCCAGCCGGCCTACCAGCAAGCCAGCGCCGAGCAGCGCTTCGTGCTGTTCTTCGCCGCCTTGCTGCATGACATCGCCAAGCCCGATACCACAGTGATCGACCCCGAGACCGGGCGTATCGGCCAACCCGGACACTCGCGTCGGGGAGCGGTGGATGCCCGGCTACTGTTATGGCGCGCCGCTGTGCCGTTCGAGCTGCGCGAGCAGATCTGCCGCATCATCGCCGTGCACCAGGTGCCGTTCTTCGCCCTGCAAGGCGATCGCAGCGGGCGCAGCACGGAGTTCCTGCTCCACAAGCTGTCCTGGGAACTGCCGGTGTGGATGCTCTGTGCGGTGGCCGAGGCCGACATGCAAGGCCGCGATTACGCTGGCAAGGCCGATGTCTTGAGCGCCATCGAACTGTGGCGTGAACTGGCGGCCGAGGAGGGCTGCCTGCACGGGCCGCGGGCGTTTGCCGACGACTACACGCGCATCCAGTACCTGCGTGGCGCCCGGGTGCATCCCGACTATGCGCTGCATGCACCGCAAGGCTCGCAAGTGGTGATGCTCTCCGGCTTGCCGGCCAGCGGCAAGGACACCTGGGCCGCGCGACATCATCCGGGCCTGCCGGTGGTCTCGTTCGACGATGCGCGCCAGGCCCTGGGCCTGCGCCATGGGCAGAACGAAGGCGCCGCCGCGCACTACGCCATCGACCGGGCCAAGGCCTTGTTGCGAGAGCAGCGGCCGTTCGTATGGAACTCGACGCATCTGTCGGCGCAGATGCGCAATCGCACCCTGGACTTGCTGTACGGCTACGGTGCAGAGGTGGAGATCGTCTACCTGGAAAGCCCGGAGAGCGAGATCATGCGGCGCAACCAGCAGCGCGACACCTCGCTGCGCAACGCGGATATCCGCCGCATGCTATTCAAATGGGAAGTGCCGCTGCCGACCGAGGCGCACCGGGTGAGTTACCAGGCGCTGACCAGGTGATGCCGGAGGAGGGCCGTGGAGGCTAGGGGGATGTAGAGAGTGGCGCCCTTGCATGATTACGCTGGCCAACCCCATGGCCAGGTGGAACAAGGCAAGGGCGCAGCGGGTTGGCCCAGGTTAGTTCTGCCAGCACTGCGCGTAGCGCTCACACACCCCGTAGCGCTTGTCCAGGTCGGCCATCCGGGTCCAGTGATCGGCCATCGTTTCTTTTTGCAGCTGCTCATCGAGCCGATGGTAGTACTGCAACATCGCGTTGTTGGTAGCCAGCGCCTGGGTGACATCGGTGGCCTGGGTGTCTGGCACCAGTGCCTTGATGGCTGGTGTATCCAAGCGCGAGAGGCGTGTGTGGTACTCGACCTTGTAGTGCTCGAGCGCGCTGGCCTTTACCCCTTGAGCCTGCTTCAGGTAAGTCACTACGTTCTGCCGAAATTGGGTCCAATAGGCATCCGGCAGGTCCAGGTTCATCTGCCGCTTGCGTTTGTCGACCACCAGGTCGACGGCTTCGTTCTGGCTGCTCTCGCTCAAGGCAGGCCCAGGCTTCATCTCGCTGATGATGCTCTGCGAGACAATCTGCTCGATCATTTCGTCACGCTCGACGGTGGCCGGCAGGCCCTTTACGGGCGCAGGGAAGAGGGCGTTGGCGCCCAGGCAGCTTGCCAGGCCTTTATTCACCAGAGGGACAGGGGAGCGCACCACTTGGCCCTGCGCTTGGTGCAGGCGCTTGAGCGATGTCACGCACTGACTGCCGGCACGACTGAAGGTGAGTTCGTATTCAGCGCCACTTTGCGGCGTGAAGGTGAAGGCCATGCCACATACCGAGCCGGTGCCTTGGGTATTGAGGTGCAGCATCCGCTCTTTGTTCGGGGCCAAGCGGATTTCCAGGTAAGGCGTCTTCTGGGAGGCAGGAGGTATCGACATGTTCGCTCGCCGGCGAGAATCGGCGAGGAACAAGTTATTGAGAATCCCCGTGGTTTGCCCGTCACAGTTCTGCTCATCGAACACACCCAGCGTGGCGCTGCTCATGTCGCTGATAAAACGAAGCTTGGCGGCGTCTGCTTCGGTTGCATCCGGATAAGTGCCCGATAAACTGCAGCCGCTCAAGATCAAGGCGAAGGCCATGGCACCCGATACACGGCCGGTGAAAATACTACTCATAGTGGGTGTCATCCTTAACGCTTGATTTGAAAGGGGCAGCATCATAATGGGAAAGCCACATTTTGTTTCAATGGATCGAGTATCGAATGCGCAAGACAAGTCAGTTGTTGGTCGTTGGAGTTACAGCCTTGATGAGTGCCTGTTCGGCATTACCGCCTGAAATGGCCCTGGATTCCAAAGTCTATTCCACCGAAAACGCAGGCCTCGTCCTCGGTTCGCTGATCGAGGGCGGGCCCTACGGCACCTGGATCAGTTTTCGTAATGTGAATAGCGGCAAGACCTACGGCTGGGCTCCCAAGGACTATTACTCGGCATGGCTGCCTGCAGGTACCTATGAAGTGAATGACCTGGGTTCACGCCGCGGGCTCATGGGACCCTATTCGAAACCCCTGCGTTTTACCGTGGCCAACGGCCAACTCAATTACCTGGGCGAGATGGCGTACGGCTGCCCGGTCGCGGCCCACCCAGCTGCCGTCTATGGGGTCAAGAACTGCGGTTTCCTTGCACTGGGAACCTGTACGGTGGACCGTCCCAGTATTGCCATATGTGTGACGGACAGGCAGGAACAGGCCGTTCGAACCTTCGTCAAACAGCACCCGCAATACTCCCAGCTTCCGGTCAGGCCGACCGTGATGTCGATGCAGCAGCCGTAACGACGGCCAACTCGCTTGGGCATCGATGACGGGTAGGGCAGGGAGCAGGTTGTGATCTTTTCGGCATTGCTCGCCTTATGCCTTAAGATGCCCGGTTGCCGAAAGAACCGTCATGGCCATAACCGCCATGAAGGGCTTTCATCCTTTACAAACAAGTGTGGTGAAGATGAACAAGCCTTTCATTTCGCTGTGCCCTGAAATCACTCGGGCACATGCGCTGACGTTGAAAGATTGGTTGGAAGATGAGCGCGTTACCTGTTACCTCAGCGATTCACGTGATGTTTCCCGTTCCATCGAACACGTCATCGATCGGACTCAACTGCCGATCCTGACCCATCTATTCAACCGAGGCGGCCGGTTCTTCATGGCCTATGACCGCCATGACGCCCCGGTGGGTTTTGTCCGTCTCGTCAAGACCGACTCCAATTGCGAGATCGTCCTGGTTATCGGCGACAGCGATAAATGGGGCCGAAACCTTGGCGCCCGGACCATCCGCGAGGGCATGAAACTGGCCTTTCTCGACATGCGGGCCGAAAAGCTCATCGCCAAGATCCACCCGGACAACTCGCGCTCATTGAAAGCCTTTGTGCGCAGCGGCTTTGTGCTTGAGAACGAAACGCCGGCATTGAAGTCGTTTTCCATGACGGCGGGGCGCTATCTGCAGTTCTTGCGCGAAGGTGCCGCTGGCGACTCCACGGGGATCTACATCACCGAAATCGACAAAGCCAGGCTCGAGAGCCTGATCGTCTTCGAGCAAGGCCCGGCCGTGGTTGAACTCGAACATGAGCTTGAGCGAGCCATTGTCGTCAAGCCGCAGCAAGTGGCGCGCAACGTCGTCACGATGAACTCCAGGGCCTTGTTGCACCTGGACGACGAAGAAATCGAAGTAGCCCTGGTCTACCCGGACGACGCGGACAGCAGCGCCGGGAAGCACTCCGTGTGTTCCGACATCGGCGCCGCCATCCTCGGCTATCAGGAGGGCGATGCCATCGACTGGCGTATTTCTGATCGGACCCGCCGGATCGAAATCAGGAAAGTGCTTTATCAGCCGGAGGCCGCTGGCGATTTCCACCTGTAATTGCGCCTTCAGCTCAGTGTTCGTTTATCAGGCAAAGGACGAGGTTGCGCTTTCCAGGCCTTAAGCTGCGCGTGCGCAACGGCGGACATGAGCCATGAGGGCTCCGATGAGATTAGCTAGGCGTCAACTCGCGGTCCTGTAGCTAATGCCTCTTGAGATGTTCCTCGATTCCAGCTCATGGAAAACGGGCCTGCGATACCCGCGCGGCCCGTTTGGATAAAGCGCCGCTCCCTCCCGCAAATGCGCACCTGATCGGGGCAATTGCTCACACCTGTAGCCGGTGCCGGACGAGGGCGACCCAGTAGGCCACGCCCATGGGCATGATTTCGTCGTTGAAGTCGTAATGCGGGTTGTGCAACGAGCGACCGCCTTCGGCCGAACCGTTGCCGATCCAGATGTAGGCGCCAGGCTTGCGTTCGAGCATGAAGGCAAAGTCTTCCCCGGTCATGCTCGGTGCCACGGTAGTACCGACGTTTTCCCGCCCGGCCACGGCGCGGCTGGCGACCACGCAATGTTCGGCATGCACCGCGCTGTTGATCACCGGTGGCGATCCGAATTCGAAGAACTCCAGTGATGCGCGCACGCCCATTGCGGCCGCCAGTTGTTCGACCAGTTCGAGCATTCGACGCGATGCGATTTCGCCAGCCGCGGGGCGAAAGTAGCGCAGGGTGCCGGTCAGGCGGGCGGTGTCGGGAATGATGTTGTGGGTATGCCCGGCATGGAACTGGGTGATGCTGAGGACCAGTGCGTCGGCCGGGTCGATATTACGTGACACGATGCTCTGCAATGCCGTGACCAGGTGTGCCGCCGCCAATAGCGGATCAGTGCCTTGGTGGGGGATGGCGGCATGGCAGCCGCAGCCGCTGACGACAATTTCAAAGGGCCTGGCGCCTGCCATTGCCGCACCGTGATGCACCACGAATCGACCCGCCTCCAGGCCTGGCCAGTTGTGCAGGCCGTACACGCATTCGGCGCGAAACCTGTCAAACAGGCCGGCGTTCATCATCGCCTTGGCCCCCGTACCGATTTCCTCGGCCGGCTGAAAGATCAAGTGGACTTTGCCCGCGAAGCGCCGGTCAGTCGCCAGGCGGCTGGCAGCTCCCAACAGCATCGCGATATGGCCGTCGTGACCACAGGCATGCATCCAGCCGTCGTGGCGTGAGCGGTGGGCAAAGGTGTTTTCTTCCTGGATGGGCAGGGCATCCATGTCGGCGCGCAGGGCGATCTCGATGCCGGGTTGCTCGCCTTCGATCGTCGCGACAACACCGGTTCCGCCAATGCTCTCATGGGGCTGCAAGCCGAAACTGCGCAGTGTCTCGGCGATGAACGCGCAGGTCTTGCTCTCGGCGAATCCCGCCTCTGGATGCTGATGCAACCAGCGACGCCAGCCCACCATGCGTTCTTGCAGCCCTGCGTCCGTTGCCATTGCCATCTTGCTGTTCCTGTCTCGGGTGACTCTGAATCGGTATCGCATCCGCCAGGGGATGCAGTTGTGCGTTCCAGCCGCCGTCGGCCTATTGGCCGCTCAACCCGCTACGCAGGCGCCGCAGGGCCTCCCCCATGATCGATGGCTGATGAACCAGGGCCAGGCGCACGAAGCCATCTCCGGGGTTGCTGGCGTCGCTGGCGGCATGACACAGATAACGTCCGGGCATCACTCGCAAACTCTGCTCGGTCCATAACCGCTGCGCGGTCGCCTCGCCATCGGCGACGGCCAGCCAGAGGAAGAAACCAGCTTCGGCGCGCTGGTAGCCGGGCACTTGGGCGAGGCAATCATCGGCCATGTCCCAGTTGCGTTGCAGGGCCTGCTGTTGCTGCTGCACATGGGCCTCGTCCTGCCACAGCGCGGCCGAGGCCGCGCACGTCGGCCAGGCCAGCGACACCCCGCAGGAACGATTGAACGCGGCATAGGCGGCAATACTCTGTGGGTCGCCGGCAATGAAACCGCTGCGCAAACCCGGCGCGGCGGAGCGCTTCGACAAGCTGTGCAGCACCACGAACGGGCACGGCGCGACCCTGCCGGCCTCGACCAGGCTGAGATAGCCGGGCGGTGCTGAATGCCAGAGCAGATCCATGTAGCACTCATCGACCAGCAGGCTGGCCCGGGCCTGGTGTGCCTGGCGGCTGATTGCCGCCAGCGTATCGGCGCAGAGGATGTTGCCCAGTGGATTGCCGGGGTTGCACAGCACCACGGCCGCGGCGCTGTCGCCGGCCAACGCCAGCTGGGCGGCAAGGTTGGCCTCCAGCTGCCCATCGCAAAGATCGTAGAACAAGGCCCGCGCGCCCGCGGCTTCGGTTGCCGCGACATACGTGGGGTAGAAGGGGTTGGGCAGCACCACCACCGGCACCGCCACGCCCCGTGCCCGCGCTCGGGTGACCGCGAGGGCGATGCAGGTGGCGACCGCCTGCTTGGTCCCCGGGGTGGGTTCGATGGCAATCGACTTGCCGAGGCTGTCGGCGATGCCAAAACGGCGCCGCAGCCAGTGACTGTAGGCCTCGCGCAGTGCCGTGGTCGCCGCCAGCGGCGGGTAGCGGGTCCAGTCTTGGAGGTCCGACAACGGTGCCAGCAGCGATGTCGGATCGCCCAGCCTGCTTTCGCCCAGGTGCAGGGCGATCACCGACAAGCCTGGCGCGGGCGGCAGGTCATCCAGCAGGCCCTGCAGCCTGGCGAAAGCGTTGCCTGCGACGTTCATTGGCTGAGCACCCGGACCAGGTCGTTGAGCGCAGTTTTCGAACGTGTGCGCTCATCGACGTATTTCACGATTACCGCACAGGCCAGCGATACGCCCGGCAGCTTCGGATCGGCGCGATTGCCGGCGATCACCACCGCGTTGGCCGGCACCTCGCCAAAGCGCACTTCGCCACTCTCGCGGTCGATGATGGGCGTCGAGGCACCGAGGTAGACCCCCATGCCGATCACCGCTCCGCTGCGCACAATGACGCCTTCGGCTACCTCGCTGCGGGCGCCGATGAAAACGTTGTCCTCGATGACCACGGGGTTGTCGCCGATGGGCTCGAGCACGCCGCCCAGGCCCACGCCGCCGGAGATATGGCAGCGTGCGCCGACCTGGGCGCAGGAACCGACCGTTGACCAGGTGTCGATCATCGTGCCTTCGCCGACGTACGCGCCGATGTTGATGAAGCACGGCATCAACACGGCGCCCGGGGCAATGTACGCCCCGGCCCGGACGACCGCGCCGGGGACCACTCGGATGCGCGCGTCACGGAACGCGGCGGCGTCCCATTGTTCGAACTTCAGCGGTAGCTTGTCGTAGCTTTTCGGCCGCCCGGGGTTGGTTTCGCCCAGGGCATTTTCGCGGGTCAGGAAGGACAGCAGAATCAGCTTCTTGACGTAGGCATCGCAGACCCACTGGCCATCCTGTACATAGGCTGCGCGCAACTCGCCACGCTCCAGGGCAGCGAGGCCGGTTTCGATCGACGGCACCAGGGCCGACAATTCTTGCGTCGTCAGCAGCGTGCGCCGTTCGAACGCTGCTTCAATCAATGCACGGTTACTCATTTAACGCACCTTGTGGGGGTTGAAGACGTCTACGGGTTGCCATTGAATCGGGCCGGTATGGTCATCGAAGGTCTCGGCCCGACGGATTTCGACGACATCGCCATCGTCGGTCAGCATCAATTCCGCCGGGCGCAACCGGCCGTTATAGGTAAAGCCCATGGCATGTCCGTGGGCTCCCGTGTCATGGATCAGTGCGAGGTCGCCGATGAGCGGGGTCGGCAGCGGGCGATCCACGGCGAACTTGTCGAAGTTCTCGCACAGTGCACCGACCACATCGAACACGCCCTCGGGGCGTTGACTGGCGAAGGGCAGCGTCAGGTGGTGGTAGGCGCCATACAGTCCGGGGCGCATCAGCGCCGACATCGAGGCATCGAGGCCGACGATTTCCCGCGCCTTGCTGCAGCGGTTGATGACCCGGGACACCAGCACCCCGTGCGGGCCGCTGATGTAGCGACCCAACTCCATCAGCAGCTTGGGTGCGTGGCGGGGGAATGCCTGCTTCAGCGCGTGTTTCAGCGCATCGGCGTACGCGGTGAGATCGAGGGCCTGGTCGTCGGGCCGGTAGGGAATGCCCAGGCCACCGCCGATATTGATGTATTGGAGTTCGATGCCCGCCTCGCGAGCCACCCGCGCCCCGACCTCGATGACTTGCACACCGGCCTGCACCGCGGCCTCCAGCGACAGCTCGTTGGCGCACATCATGCCGTGGAGACCAAAACGCCGGGCACCGCGATCCCATGCCTCGCGATAGCCCTGAACCAGTTCGGCCTCGGGAACGCCGAATTTCGATTGCTGGGCGTTGCCCATCTGTGACGACCGGGCGATGACGCCGTGGGGCGACACGCGAAAGGCAACGATATCCGGCAAGGATGTCACTTGCTCCAGCATGCTGCGGTCGTCGAACGTGATCAGGGCGCCGGCCCGCAGCGCCATCTGGTATTCGCTGGGCGAGGTGTTGTTGGAGGTGAAGACAATGTCGTCACCCCGCGCGCCCAGCCGTTCGGCCAGCATTAACTCGACCGGCGATGAACAATCCAGCCCGCTGCCCTCCTTGAGCAGCAGGGACAGGATGGCTGGCGTGGGGAGCGCCTTGACCGCGAAGTACTGACGAAACGCGCTGTCGGCGAAGGCTTGCACCACGTTTCGATGGGTTTGGACGATGGCGCGCTGGTCATAGAGATGAAAAGGCGTCGGGTAGATCTTCGTCAGATCATCGAGCAGCGGCAACAAGCGTCGGGCGAAGCTTTCGGATATGGGCACGGCGGTTTCTCCTCGCGGCGCGGGCGTGATCGGCTCAGGGCACCAGTGCGATGCACAGGGTTCGATTGCGCAGGCCGCTGATCGGGCGCGTGTAGGGGAAGTAGTAGGACTCCTCGATCTTGAAGCCGGCCTCGATCAGTGCATCGCGCAGGTAGTCCCGGGAGATGAACCAGAAACCGTCGACCTTGTCGTGGGCGGCAAAGAGCGTGTCGGGATCGCGCGGCGAATCGTTGGAGAACACCAGGGTCGTGCCGGATTCCAGGTTCAACTCCTTGAGCTTGTCGAAGGTCGGCTTGAGCTCCAGCTCCGGATGGAACAAATGGCCGAGCAAGCCGTCGGCATAGACCGACTTGACGCCGGCGAGGGCGCCGGGCTCCAGCTTGAAGAAGTCGGCGGTGTACGCATCCACGCCTTTTTTCCGGCTCAGGGCCACCGCTTCATCGTTGAAGTCGATAGCCAGCACGCGGCGCTTGGCCTGCACCAGGTCGCCCTCGACAAAACCATTGCCGCAGCCAATGGAGAAAATCGTCGCGCCTTCCTGGGTCAGGGACTTGAGCTTGAGCCCCAGATGCGAGCGGTATTCGGGGCTGTAGGTGGAGGGGGTGATGGAATCGTTGAACGCTCCACCCTGTTCCCAGATCCCGTAGATGGTGGCATCGCTATCGCCAAACCGGCGGGTGGTGCCGTAGTAGTCTTCAACCTGTTTGAGGTCCTGCATCGGCTTCGTCATCTCTGTCTCTCCTTGTCTAGAGGCGGGCTTGCGCGCAGGTTGCGGCGCAGTCCGTGGGTACACGCACAGGCTCTTGCACGTATTCGATGGACTGCGCGGGCGTACTGGCCAACGCAGTGACCAGTGGTTGCAGCGGCTGCAGCCGTGCCGGTCCGTAAAACTGGTAGAAGGCGACAGCAGCCTCCGGATCGCCTGTGAGCAGGGCATCGGCCAGGACCCGGGCCAGCGAACGCAAGCCGGCGAGCAAGGCGCCGTGATCGACCAGCAGTTGCACGGGCTGCCCATCTTCATGCTGCAGCGTCAGGGCGCCGAGCTGGACGAAATAAGACAATTGCAGGTACATCCCGTCGCAGTCGGGGAAGAGTCCGAGCCCACGGTTCAGATAACGCAGGCACTCGCCCAAGTAGTATTCGAGCACCTGCTCGGGCGGGATCTGCAGCGCGGGTGCCCAGACCTGGGCGAGGATCAGGATGCCGAAAACATCCGCTGCGACTTCTTGCAACACCACCGAGGCCCAGCGATTGGCGTTGTTCAACGGCGAGTAGGTGGTCTCCTGGCGATGGACGAAATGGCCCAGTTCATGGCTGAGCACACCCAGTGTCGGGATGCGGCGAAAAGGCTCGCTCGCCGCGTCATGCTGGGCTCCGGTGGCCAGAAACCGGCGCGCCAGCGGCGCCGCCAGGTGCTCGACCATCGCGGCGTGGGTGTTCGCAAAGTAATAGGTCTTCTTGAACGGCGAGCGCTTGACGCCTTCGTCCTCCGGGAGGAAATAGGCAATATGCTTGGGGTGCAGGTTACCTTCGCCGGCCATGAAAAACAGATCGGTGGCGGCGAAGGAGGGCACATCGCCCAGCCGCAAATGGGTATGCAGGCCCTTGAGGTATGCGGGCACTTGATCCACCAGCGCCATGGCCAGCTCCACGTCCCTTTGCCGGGCGGGATTGAGCTGGCAGCCGAAGGCGCTTGGCAACCCTCCTGTCTGCTTGCCATACCAGGTTGCCAACTGCCCGCTGACCAGCGCGACCTCTTCTTGCAGGCCGGCGAGGGTCTTGAGTATTTCGTCGTCGTAGCCGTGCTCGATGGCCTTGGCCCTGAGCAGCAGGGCTTGGCGATCATGGGGGCGCTGCAGATGGTCGCCCAGGGCGCGCAAGGCCTGGGCCACGGCGCGCGGATCGCTGAAACGGGTCCGTTCTGGCACGCCGTGCAGCTTGGCGTCGCGCCATTGCTCATCAATCACGGTCTTGAGCGCGTCCAGGCGTTCTTGCCAGGCATCGCCCATGGCAGGGTTCGCGGGGGTCAGGTCGAGCGAAGTCAGGTGATAACTGTCAGCCGGGGGCCAGAACGTATTGCGATAACCATGATAAGTACTGGCCCTGGCAAGGTTTCCCGAATAGTCGAACCGATTTACGCTCATAATTCCCTCTACGTGCTGAAGTACGTCAGCGCACACTTCGCCATCAGACAGGCGCGGGTGTGCACGGCTATTTGAACGGGCGGTGTTACGCAACCTGCGCATTAATACCGGCGACGATGCAATGGATGGCGATCTAGATACGCAGATTAAATCGGCATGGTCTGGATTGATTGGCGGACGCTAGCCACGCTGGCACTAACGCCCCAATGCAACCAAGTAAGGGCGGTGCTGCATTAATGGCCGATAGGGATAGATGATGTGCAGATGTATATCCATATACATTCCTTTACTCACATTCCATGTAAAAGTGTGGAACACGGGGCACCACGCTGCTTGTTGTGGAGCATAACAGCGATTTTTTTTGGGCCACAAGTAGGGGGAACTAAAAAAAACCAGCTGACGGCAAGGGTTTCGCAGTGCCGATCAAGAAACTCCTTAAATATTATCAAGTTGCTCGGCCAATAATATTTCCTGCGGTTTCTTTTGATATCACCGTCTGCGCCGTGCTACGCGCGCGCCGTTTAAATGGATATTGGCCCTATATTTACTTGCACTTTTTTAGTGCGAGATTGACCCATCAAGAGTTGCTGTGCGCCATCTTGGTGCTTTTTAGTAAATTATGCGAAGGCATAAATAATCTTAAGTAATAGCCACCTCTTTTTTGGTTATTTAGACATTCAAAAAGACACTTGTCGTCGATGTATGGCTTGAAGTACTTTGTGCCCGGCTGGACAAATAGATTAAACAACAAGAACTGATCTACTTCGGTCCGTAGGCCGCGCACATTGATCTACATGGAGACGGTTACGCCAATAAAGGCGTTGCCCAGTAGGTAATTCGAAAGGAGCGTCATATGAGCGGCATGGCCGGTTGGGTCGACCTGCGTCACGGTGTTGGGCAACAAACGAATCTACCTCGTTCGAAGGTCGCCAGGATTGTCTCGGCGATGATCGCTGCAATGGCCGGGCGTGGTCCTGACGGGCAAGCGGTGTGGCTCGCTCCGGAGCTTGCACTGGGACATTGCCGCACGGTGACTTCGCGCTACGACGGCGAAGAGCAACCCTGGATCGGGGAAATTCGCGGCGCCACCGTTGCCATCCTGTACACCGGGCAGATCTACAACGCCGGGCAGTTGCAGCACACGCTCGCCGGTCTCGGCCCGGAACCGGACCGCTGGACCTACGCCGAAATCATTCGCCGCGCCTATGCGCAATGGGGAGCCGGCTTCGTCGAGCACCTTGAAGGCATGTTCGCCATTGCCCTTTGGGATAGTCAGAAACGCGAGCTGTTGCTGGCCCGTGATCGCCTCGGCCTGCAACCGCTGTATTACACGTTGACCGATGGCGGCATCATTTTCGCCAGCGTGCCCACGGCCATCGAGGCCCACCCTCAATTTACCGCCAGGCTGGACACGAGCGCGCTGGCCATCGTGCTGCAACCACGCATGGCACTGCCCGGCGAAACCCCACTGCAAGGTTTGCACGAACTGCCACCGGCCACTGTGCTGAGCTTCAGCGAACGCGGCCAGACGCAAAAGCGCTATTGGCGGCTGGAGAGTGCCCCGCACACCGCTACTTTCGAGCAGACCGCGGAGCAGGTACGCGCGCTGCTCGAGGGGGTTGTGGCGCGCCAGTACGAACATGAAGTGCCCTGCGCAGCGATGCTGTCCGGCGGCATCGACTCCACGTCGGTTGCCGCGTTGGTGATGAAACAACTGGCGGCTCGGGGCGCTGGGGCTGCACTCGATACCTTTTGCCTGAAATTCGACACCGACGAAGATGCCTTTACCTCAACCGAGCTGCGGCCGGACATCGATGCACCCTTCGCCGCATTGGCCGCCGAATACATGGGTACCCGCCATACCACGCTCAGCGCAACCATGCAGGACTTGCTCAATGTCATTCCGGCCACGCGCACAGCCCGTGGATTGCCGGGTTGGGGCCAATTCGATGCATCGATGTACCTGCTGTTCGAACGCATGCGCGGCAAATGCTCGGTGGCATTGACCGGAGAGGCCGCCGACGAGATCTTCGGCGGCTACCCCTACTACTTCAAACCGCAGTTACTGGCCCGGGCACAGTTCCCCTGGCTGGGCGATGGACCGAAGCTGGCCGCCTATCTGTCGCCCGCCCTGGCCCCCGCGCAGTGGGTGGCCGAGGATGAACGCGCCCGCTACGACTACTGGCTCAGCCAGGTGCCGCGCCTGCCAGGGGAAAGCGCCGAGGCGGCGCGCATGCGCGAAGTCCTGTTCCTTGGGATGTCCGGACCGTTGTCGGTCATTCTGGATCGCAAGGAACGCATGAGCATGTCCCAGGGCCTGGAGGTGCGGGTGCCATTCTGCGATCCGCAATTGATCCAGTATGTGTGGAACGTGCCGTGGGAAATGAAATCCCGGGGTGGGGTCAAGGGCCTGCTCAAGGCGGCGATGCACGACATCTTGCCGCCGACCACCTTGTCGCGCAAAAAAAGCGCCTACCCGCACATTCAGGATACCGAGTACGACCGGGTGCTGATCAGCGAAGCGCGCTGGATCGCCACGGACCCGAAATCGCCGATTGCCTGGATGTTCGACACCCCGCGCCTGAGTGCGCTGATCGAACAGATCGCGGCCAATCAGCTCAACGCATCAATGCTACCGGGCGGGGCCAGCCCGGCGCATCTGTTGATCCAATTGGTGGAGATGCACCGCTGGATCGTCGACAACCGGGTCGCGGTGTAAGACACGGTCAGCACGGAAGTCTGGCCTTATGCAAATCAAGGAGGCGGCATGCTTGAACTCGTTCCCATTACCGATTCGATCGGCACCGAAGTCCGCGGCATCGATGTCAATTCCAAGCTCAGCGACGACACCATAGAAGCGCTTTACGAGGCCTGGATCAGCAGCACCATCCTGTTGTTTCGCGGACAGTCCATGAGCCCCGAGCAGCAGCTGGAATTCAGTCGCCATTTCGGCGAGCTGGTCAGCTACACACGGTCGCAGTTCAGCGAGAAGACCCAGCCGGAGATCCTCATCCTGTCGAACATCACCAAGGACGGGAAGCTGATCGGCTCACCCGTCAGCGGCCGGGTCTGGCACACCGACGGCCACTACCTGGAGGTACCGCCGGCAGGGTCGATGCTACATGCATTGGAAATCCCGCCGGAGGGTGGCGACACCTGGTTCGCCAACATGTTTGCCGCCTACGCGGCATTGCCCGATGCGGTCAAACAGCGCATCGAACACCTCAAGGTGGTCATCAGCCGGACCCAGTCGCGGCCCTACAACTATCCCGACCGAGCGGCGCCCTCGGCGCAGGAACTGGCCGACTGGGTCGACGTGGCGCAGCCATTGGTGCGTCGCCATGAGGTCAGTGGGCGCAAGGCACTCTACGCCGGCGGCAATGTGCCGTGGCGCATCGAAGGTCTAGCGCTTGAGGAAAGCGCACCACTGGTCACGTTCATCCAGGAGTTTTCGGTGCAGCCGCAATTTACCTACCGGCACCGCTGGACGCCGGGAGACATCATCCTCTGGGACAACCGCAGCGCCATGCACAAAGCCACGGTGTACGACGATAAATACCGGCGGCTGCTGCATCGCACCACCATCGGCGCCCGCACCGTCGAGTCTCGGGACAGGAAGCGCCAGGCATGAACGAGTACGACTACATCATTGTCGGCGCAGGCGCCGCAGGCTGCGTGCTGGCTGCACGCTTGAGCGAAAACCCGGATATCCGGGTGCTGCTGCTCGAAGCCGGTGCCGAACGCCGCAGCCCCTTGTTATCGATACCCGTAGGCGAAGTCCTGCTGATGGGCAATCCCAAGTACGACTGGTGCTTCGAAACCCGACCGGACCCGACGCTAGGCGGGCGCCGCTTGCAGATTCCCCGGGGGCGCCTGCTGGGCGGGTCGAACCTGATCAACGGCATGATCTTCGTCCGAGGGCAGCGCGAGGACTATGACGAGTGGGCCAGCCAGGGGAATGCGGGCTGGGCCTGGGATGACGTCTTGCCATATTTCCAACGCCTGGAAACCAGTGTCGACGTGCACGGTGCGGCCCGTGGCCAGCACGGGCCGATCCACGTGGCGCTGCCGCGCGAGCGCGACGAACTGTGTGATGCCTTTCTCGCTGCCGCCACTGAGGCCGGGCACTCGCGCAATCCCGACTACAACAGCGGCGAGCAGGAGGGCTTCGGCTATTACCAGGTCAACCATGATCAGGGACGGCGCTCCTCGGCTTATGGTCAATACCTGCTGCCAGCGCGCAAGCGGGCAAACCTGACGGTCGTCACTGAGGCGCCCGTGCAGAAACTGCGCCTGGAAGGCAAGCGCTGCATTGGCGTCGACTACCTGGCCGGCACATTGCAGTTCGCCAGGGCCCGGCGTGAAGTGATCCTCAGTGCGGGGGTGATCCAGTCGCCACAACTGCTGGAGTTGTCGGGAATTGGGGCACCCGCGGTACTGGAAAAAGCCGGTGTCGCCGTGCAGCACGTGCTGCCCGGCGTCGGTGAGAACTTCCGCGATCACTTCGCCTCCCGGTTGAAGTGGCGCATTCGCCAGAAGATCACCTTCAACGAACGTACGCGCGGCTTTGCGCTGTTCAAGGAAGTCCTGCACTACCTGACGCGCCGGCGCGGTGTGCTGAGCCTGCCCATCGCTCTCGGGCACGGCTTCGTGAAATCCCGCGAGCAAGAGCCGCGGCCCGATCTGCAGTTCCATTTTGCCCCGGCCAGTTATGGTCCCGGCTCCAGTCGGCGGCTGGACACATTGCCCGGCATGACCGTGGGGTTGTATCCGTTGCGCCCGGAATCCACGGGCAGCATCCATATCCTTTCCAGCAATCCGGCGGTTGCGCCGGCCATCGAATCGCGCTTCCTGGAACATGAAGAGGATCAGCGGCGGATGATTGCGGGTATGCGTATCTTGCGCGAAATCGCTGGACAACCGGCCTTGCGGGCCTATTGCGACCATGAGTTGTCGCCGGGAAGCAAGGTCGAGTCAGACGAAGAGTTGCTGGCATTTGCCCGCACCCAGGGCGACACCTCCTACCATCCGGTCGGCACCTGCCGCATGGGCAACGATGAGCTGGCCGTGGTCGATCATCGCCTGCGTGTGCGTGGCCTGCAGGGGCTGCGGGTGATCGACGCATCGATCATGCCGACGATGGTCTCGGGCAACACCAACGCCGCGTCCCTGATGATCGCCGAGAAAGGCGCGGACATGGTGCTGCAGGATTACCCCTCATCGGCAACGTTCGGCCAGGAGCCGTTCAGCATCGACGAAGGCGACCCCGAGGAACTGCAGGTCGCCGCGCTGCTGCAACGTTCGGAAGATTACGCGCGCTCACTGTATCCCGCTGAGAGTGTGCACATGCTCGACGTGGCGCAACTCAAGGCCCCGGGTGTCAGCTTTATCGTCGCCCGCGAATTGCACAGCGGCGAGGTGCTCGGTTGCGGGGCGGTGGTGAGCATCGGTAACGACGAGGCCGAGCTCAAGCGCATGTTCGTTGCCGACAATGCCCGCCGTCGTGGGGTCGGTGTGCGCTTGCTCAAGCGCCTGGAGCAACTGGCCCGGCACAACGGCGCCAGAACGCTACTGCTGGAAACCGGCGTAAGCCAGCCTGAAGCGATTTCACTCTATCGCCGCGCAGGTTTTCGCGATCGCGGCCCCTTCGCCGATTATCGAGAAGATCCGCTGAGCGTATTCATGGAGAAGACCGTCAATGAACAAGCCTGAAGCAAGCCTGGCCGGCATCGCCACGCCGGTCAGCCGCTGGGGCGGGCGGGCAGGGGTGCTGTACGTGGCTGCCTTCCTGGTACTGGCCAACGCGAACGCGGTCTTTTCCGGCAACCTGCTGCAGCAGCTGCATCCGTTCACCTTCCTGTTCTGGAGTTTCGTCATCACCAGCGGCTTCTTTCTGACGCGCTTGTTGCTCAGTTCCGGTACTCGCGGACTGGCAATCGGCACCAACGCCGCAGGCCCGCTGACCGTGCTGAATTTCACCAGCGCCTTGAACTGGATCGGCTATTTCTACGCCTTGCGCTATATCGAACCGGCGATTGTCAGCGCCATCATGGGCGGACTCGGCCCGGTGAGCACGATCCTGCTGGAGCGAGTGGTGCGTCGCCGGCAGTTGCCGCTTTACACCTACGCGGTGGCGGCGGGCATCCTGTCGGGCACGGCATTGCTGGCCTGGGCGTCGCTGGTGGGGCTGGCGGGGATTCGTCCGATCAACGTCGGTGACACCCTGATCGGCCTCGCCGCGGCGGCAGCCGGTGGTGCGTCCCAGGCGCTGAACACCATCGCCACCAAGCAACTGGGTGAGCGCAGCTGGACCGCCACGCGAATCATGGCCCACCGTTTCTATTTGCTGATCATTGTCGCCGCCGTACTGGCCTACAACGGTCCGGGCCTTGTGATCGCCTCCGGCACGCAAGTCGGCGGCCTGGCGATCGCCACCTTGCTCGGGGTGATCATCCCGTTGTGGTTGCTGCAGCGTGGCATCCTGCTTTCGGAACCCTTTACCGTGGCGGCACTGCTCGCGTGGGCACCGCTGCTCACCTACGTATTCCAAGTATTCGATGCGCGAATCCAGTGGTCGATGACCTCTGCGTTGGGCTGCTCCGTGATCGCCCTGGTCACGGTGTTCGGCACATGGATGAAATTCAAGGGAGACAGAAAATGACACAAGCCAAGGAAAAGATCCTCGTGGTAGTCGATGGTTATTCATCGGGCTCACAGCTGCCGACGCTGATGGCCGAGTCCGGCTGGAAGTGCCTGCACGTGAGCAGCTCGGCCAATCCGCCGGAATACTACCTGCGCACCTACCACAAGAATGAGTACATCGCACACTTCGAGTATCAGGGCGACATCCAGCCGCTGGCCGATGCCGTGGAGGCCTGGCGCCCGGCGGCGGTACTGCCGGGGACCGAGAGCGGGGTGATAGTCGCCGACCTCCTGGCCGCGGCTCTGCAGCTACCGGGCAACGCCCCATCGACCAGCCTGGCTCGACGTGACAAATACACCATGCACGAGCGACTCAAGGCTGCCAGCCTGCGCAGCATGGACCACTTCCTGGCTGTCGAGCGCAGTGCCCTGAGCGCCTGGGCCGAGCGCGGTAGCTGGCCGGTGGTGATCAAGCCTCAGGCCAGTGCGGGCACCGATTCGGTGACTTTTTGTGCCGATCAGCGTGAGCTGCTGGAAAGCTTCGACAAGCTGTTCGGTACCGTCAATCAACTGGGTGAACGCAACGACGCGGTCCTGGCGCAGCGCCTGCTGGTTGGCCCGGAGTATTTCATCAACGGCGTCAGTGGCCATGGCAAGCATCTGATCACTGAAATCTGGCGCGCCGACAAGTTGCCGGCACCGGATGGCGGCTGGATCTATGACCGTGCCGTGCTGTTCGATCCCACTTCCCCTGAAATGCAGGAAATCGTCGAGTATGTCCACGGCGTGCTGGACGCCCTGGGCATCCGCTACGGGGCCAACCACACCGAATTGATCGTGACCGCCGACGGCCCGACATTGATCGAGTGTGCCTCGCGGTTGTCCGGCGGGCTAAATCGCCCGGCGGCCAACTACGCGGTCGGCTCCAGCCAGCTGGACCTGGTGGGCAAGCTGGTCAGGGAAGGGGAGTCGGCCATCGATGACATTCTCCAAACCTGGCAACCCCATCGCTATCCGCTGTGGCAGGTGCAGTTCATCTCCAACCAGGAAGGCGTGGTCGCGCGCTCCTCGTACGACGAGTTGCTCAAGACGTTCAAAAGCAAGGCCTGGCTGCAGCGTGCGCCGAAAGAAGGCGACACGGTGGTCAAGACCATCGACCTGTTTTCCAGTCCCGGCATTGTGTTCATGAGCCATGCCGACAGCAATGTCCTGCATGAGGACTACAAGACTGTCCGGGAGTGGGAGCGCACCTCGCGCCTGTTCACCGTCCAGTAGCCTTGGGAGGGTGACTGCTGACCGGGCCTGCTCAAGGGCCCGGTACGCCGCCACATCCAAGCCCCCCGTGTGCGCAGGGTTGCGCGTCTACGTCTGGAAATCATCGCCATGAAGCCAATGGACTCGCCGCGGCAGCAGCGCAGGATGCTGCTGGCCGTAGGGATAGGCACGACCCTGGAATGGTTCGACTTCACCTTGTTCGCGATCTTTTCTCTGTACATCGCCAAGGCGTTCTTCCCGGCCCAGGACCAACTGATGTCGCTGCTGGCCACCTTCGTCACCCTCGCGGTGGGTTTCGTTGCCCGGCCGCTGGGGGCGTTTCTCATCGGTCGCTATGCCGATCGCCACGGACGCAAGAAAGCGCTGATCCTGACCATGAACATGATGGCCGCCAGCACGGTGCTGATTGCCCTGTGTCCCGGCTACAGCATGCTGGGCTATGGCGCCACGGTACTCTTGGTGGTAGCGCGGATTGTCCAGGGCCTGGCGGCAGGGGGCGAAATCGGCAGTGCGCTGGCCTACCTGTGTGAAGCGGCGCCGGTTTCGCGCCGGGGCTTTTTTACCGCCTTCCAGCAGGTCGCCCAGGCGGGGTCCTTTTTGCTCTGTGGCTTGTTCGCGAGCATCCTGGCAACGCTGCTGACGCCTGAACAGCTTGGCAGTTGGGGCTGGCGTATTCCGTTTGCTTTGGGTGTGCTCATCTATTTTGTCGGTGTCTATGTGCGCCGCACCCTCGACGAGAGCCATGCGTTCCAGGCCCATGCCCGCCAGGGGGTAGAGGTGCCAGCCCGGGAAATCCTCCGGCACTGGCGCAGCCTTGCCCTGGGAATCGGCTTTGTTGCCTTGTGGACGGTGTGCACCCAACTGATCAACTTCATGCCGGCCTACGCCCAGGCCATGCTCAACCTGGATGCCGGGAAAGCCTATTACGGGATCACCCTGGTCGGCTTCATCACCTTGCTCAGCCCGTTGGGTGGCTGGCTGTCGGATCGCTGGGGGCGATACAACGTCATGCTGCTCGGGGCGCTGGGAGTGTTGCTGCTGGCGTACCCGGCATTCCTGGCACTCAAGCACAATCCGCAGGACAGCGGCTTGATGCTGCTGCAAGCCGGGCTGGCCATGTTGATGGTGTTGTACGCCGGCCCGGCGTCGGCAGCGTTGGCCGAACTATTCCCGGTGGCGGTGCGTTCGACGGGCATCAGCGTGGCCTACGCCAGTTCTGTGGTGCTGTTCGGCAGTTTCACACCCACCCTGGTGACTGTGCTCTACCGCTATACCGGCGACCCGATGATGGCGGCGTATTACTTGCTGGCCGCTGCGCTGGTGAGTTTTTTCGCCTTGATGATTGCGTACCAGTCGCAGCTGTCGGCGGCTCGCCAGCGTATGGCGGGTTCGCGGCTGGAACTTGGGGAATAGTTCCTGGGGGGCATTGAGGCATCCATTACTGCGCTTTTATACCTGGAGCATGGGGCCAGAAGGTTTTCTGCCCGAATCAACCATCGGGTAAGTTTTACATGAGGCTAAATGCGTTATCCCCAAAACTCATGGGTGTCTTGTCAGCAACGACAAACACTACGCGAGTATTTTCTTCAGAACGGAGCATTTTTAGCATCAAAGCCTAGACCGACCCGCATCCTGCAGGCCGGCAGTGGCTGGAGTACGTGCTATTGCGTCAGGCGTTTATGAACGCCAGCAGGTCGGCATTGACCTGGTCCGCGTGGGTAGTCGGAATGCCGTGCGGCGCTCCTTTATAGGTGTGGAGTGTGCCGTTCTTGACCAACTTGGCAGAGAGCACGCCGGAATCCGCGTAAGGCACGACCTGATCGTCGTCGCCATGAATCACCAGGACGGGGATGGAAATAGCCTTCAGGTCCTCGGTGAAATCGGTTTGTGAAAACGCGACGATGCCATCGTAATGCGCTTTTGCGCTCCCCATCATTCCCTGGCGCCACCAGTTCCAGATCACCGCTTCCGATGGCTTGGCGCCTGGGCGGTTATAGCCATAGAAGGGACCTGCGGGAACATCGTAGTAGAACTGGGCGCGGTTAGCCGCGAGCGCGGCTTGGAAACCGTCGAACACGTCTTTGGGCGTTCCACCCGGGTTGCTTGCCGTCTTGACCATCAGTGGTGGAACCGCGCTGATCAGCACGGCTTTTGACACCTTGTCCTGTCCATGTCGAGCGATGTAGCGCACCACTTGCCCGCCACCCGTCGAATGCCCGACATGCATTGCACCTTGGGTCCCGAGCTTCTCGACGACCGCCGCGACATCGTCTGCGTAGTGGTCCATATCATGGCCGTCCCAAACCTGGCTGGAGCGGCCATGGCCACGTCGATCGTGCGCGACCACGCGAAATCCCTTGTTCACGAAGAACAGCATCTGCGCATCCCAGTCGTCTGAACTGAGTGGCCAACCGTGGTGGAAATGGATGACCTTGCCGTCCCGCGGGCCCCAGTCCTTGTAGTAGATCTCAACGCCATCTTTGGTCGTGACAGTGCTCATATTCCGAGTTCCTTCATGATCTGTACTTGTGGATCGAGTGACACCCAATACCCGGGCGGGGAGTGCAGGTGCATCCCCGATATCTTGGTAACGCCGTTGGACCAGGAATGCGTCCGGGTCTAAGCCTAGTAGTGAAACAAGCGTTATGGCCGGCTCACTGCCTGCGACCGCATCCATCACGGCGATCAGGTCGGCCACTCCGACGCGCCTTGGCAAGACTGCAAGTACTGAACCAGGACTGTAAGTAACCTCTGGCCGCCACTTTTGCTGCGGTTCCCTTGCAAGATTGCGCGCCCTGTCTATCGTTCACGCACTGCACTTGAGCCAACACACCAAGATGATCTAAACGACCAAAGGCGGTTTCTGCATGCAACCCAAGGCCGGGAGCCTGGCGGGTCTGCGCTTAACGACACTCGCCAGGCCGGGCAACAGATCGATCTTGGGAGTCCTGCGCTGGAAACGACCGTCAACCAGGCCATTATCGATGCCATGCAACTGAGCCAGAGACTGAAACAATCCCGGGGGTTCGCTTGACGGCACCCGCATCGAGCCCGCGCTACGGAACGGCACAAGCCCCCTCGGCCTTGTGGGCCGCAAAACGCTTTGCGGAGCAGGTGCTGGCGCAGAACGACGAAGGTCATCGGTTGTGCCTGCAAGGCTGTTTCGAGGCCGCCGAAGCCTGCTTTCGATACGCCGTGGAACACCAACCGGACTGGTCCATTGCGCACAACAACCTGGGTTGGGTATCTCAAGCCCAAGGCCGCAACGAAGACGCCATCAGCAGTTACAAGTGCGCCCTGCGCCGGGAACCCGGTTATGTGCTGGCCCGGGCCAATCTGGCCTATCTGCTTGCCCACCTGTATGTGCATCTGGGGCAGTACGACGCCGCGCGGGGGATGTGGCAGGTGCTGGTCGAGCTGTATCCGCAGGATCCTGAAGTGCTGGACAACCTCACGAGCACGGCGCTGCGGGTCAATGACCTTGGCGCAGCGGGACATTGGGCCTTGCGTCATGCCGCGGTCACTCGCGGCAGTACCTGGCACTCGCTGCCAGGCGATATACCCAACGTTCCCACGCCTGTGCCGAAACTCAGCCGGAGCAAGCTGAGCCATGACCTTGAGCAGATGCGCTACCTGCGTGATCGGCAGTTGATAGGTCCGCAACTGGATGCCGTGATCGACGGCTATGAAACCGCGTTGCAGCGCTTCAACGAGAGCGACAGCCTCTTGCAACAGCAGTTGCTCGCGTCATGGCCACTGTCCTCCACCTATGGTCGAGTCATCCATCATCTGCCGGCCGCACATCTGGATGAAGGTGCGTTGAACGATAGCCCGGCGCTGCGTGGAGCGGAGCAGGATTACCAGCAGAGCCCGCTGGGCATCGTAGTGATCGATGACTTTCTAACACCGCAAGCATTGCAGCAGTTGCAAGCGTTTTGCCTGCAATCCACTGTCTGGCACACCAACCGTTATGCCCATGGCCGCCTGGGGGCGTTCTTCAGGGAAGGCTTCAACTGCCCGTTGCTGCTGCAAGTTGCTGAGCAGATCCAGCAGTACTTTCCCAAGGTGATCGGCACGCGGCATCCGCTGTTGCAACTGTGGGGATTCAAATATGGGCACGACCAGCCGGCGACCTATCCGCATGCCGACTTCGCTGCGGTGAACGTGAATTTCTGGATCACCCCCGACGACGCCAACCTGGACAAGAACTCGGGTGGGTTGGTGATCTACGACGTCGAGGCCCCAATGGACTGGGACTTCGAAACGTACAACCGACAGGGTGATCGGATCGACGCTTTCCTGCGGGCCTCAGGGGCACAGCCGCTGGTGATTCCCTATCGCTGCAATCGTGCGGTCATCTTCAATTCGGACCTGTTTCATGCCACTGCGCCGCTGGCGTTCCGTCCTGGCTACACCAGCGCGCGCATCAACATCACGCTGCTTTACGGTGAACGCGAGCGTGCAGGGCAGGGATAGTAGGGAGTGCAGGCGTGCCCGGCACCTTGCGATACCAGGCTGGCGTGCTCAGTTCCCCTTTGTTTGCAGGTTTACTTGCAGTGTGCCGACGTTGTCGCGCAAACCTACGCCGTAGACCCCATCCAAGTCATCGTTGATACACAATTGCAGCGGTCCCGACTGACCCGCTGGCGCTTGCACGTAGGCTCCTACGAGAAATGGCCCATTGCTGCCGATCTTGCCGATCAGTGCGCCTTCCGGTGCACCCGGCAAGGTGTAGCGTGCGGGGGCTTTGAAGCGAGAGTCGCCGGCGGGACCCACCATGCCGTTGGCGGGGTTGGCGGTCCACGACCCTTGGGCACTGATCAGCGTGACCTGGCGGCCGGTCACATTCAGCCCGCTGGCCTGCCAGGCCTGGTTGGCCTGTACGGTCAGGGTGATCGGGTACAGCACATTGACGGCATCGCTGGTGCTATTGGCATCGAAACCCGCGCCAGCCAGGGCACTGGCCATTTCGGGCGCTGGCGTGCCGGGCAAGACGTTGGGCGCGAGGATGATTCCACCTATTTCAAGGGCAGTCAGATTCGGATAGGTCTCGCGCAGGATGATCGCCAGTGCTGCGGCAGTGATGGGCGAGAACACGTTGTGTACCGCTTCGGCCACCACGGCGCCGTTGTGAACGAACGCCTGCTGCGGTAGCGAGAACGCCCTGGCGCCGACGCCGGTTGCAGCCGATGCCGTTGCCGATGCCAGCGCCACGCGTACGGCCTCACCCGGCCCCATGCCCTGCTCCTTGAGGGGTTGCAGAAGCTTGCTCAAGGTTGGTACGTCGATTGTCATGCGGGTATTCCTCTTAAGGATTAAGGAGGGGCAGAGAGGCCGATCAGCCCTGCGGTGGAGGGCTGGTGCGCGTCCAGCCGGCCCAGTCACCACCCGGTGATCCTTGGGCGATCTGCCACAGCTGGTTATCGTTGTCGACAGCCCAGAGCAGTACGCAGCCCGTGTTCTGCAAGGCCGCCGCCACTTTCTTCATGGGCGCCGGCTGTTGCTTGAAGCCGGGGCCTTCCCAACGGCTCCAGGGGCCGCCGGCAGTGGTCTGGTACAACGTCCACAGCTGGCCACTGGCACCAATGCCCCATAGTTCCACACCCCGGTTGCCGAGCTGTTCCGAGGCAGCGATAGCGGTGAAGGGTTCGGGCTGGCCGACAAAGCCAGGGCCTTGCCAAGCACCCCAGTCGCCACCCGGCGACTGTTGGCCGATGCCCCACAACCGACCCTCGCGGTCCAGCCCCCAGAACATCACGTTGCCATTGTTCTGCTGCGCGGCTGCCAGCTTGAACAGGGGAGTGGGCTGGCCCTTGAACCCGGGGCCCTCCCAATGGCTCCAGGCGCCGCCTGCAGTGAGTTGGTACAAGGTCCAGACTTGCCCGTCAGCACCGGCTGCCCAGAGCTCGACGCCCCTGTGGCCACCTTGTTGCGAGGCCGCCAGTTGCTCGAAGGCACAAGGCTGGGCACCTACGTTGGGACCATTCCAGGCGTTCCAGTCGCCGCCGGGACTGCCCTGGCCACAGGTCCAGACGCTGCCTGCGCCGTCCAGCCCGGCAAACAGTACGTTTCCATTGTTCTGTAGCGCAGCGGCCAGTTGCATCAATGGCTTGGGCTGGTTCTTGAAGCCCGGCCCCTCCCAGGCGCTCCAGTTTGCGCCTGGGGTTCGTTGGTACAAGGTCCATACCTGCCCGGGTGTGCCGGCTACCCACAATTCGATGCCTCGGTTGCCGCCTTGCATCGAGGTGGCAATCGCCGCGAAGGGCTCCTGGACGGGTGGAGCGGGGTAGAGCTCCTTGATGGCCTGCGCCACTGCTGCCGGTGAAAAGCCTGCCGAAACCAGCGCACTCTGCATTTGCTCGGCGGTGGTATGGGGGAACACACCCGGCGCCAGCAGGATCTTGCCGACCGCTACCGGCCCGAGGTCCGGATAGAGCTGGTGCAGGATGCTGGCCATCTCGGGGAGCGTGACAGGCGCATAGACCTGAACCAGCGCCTGGACCAGGGATACGTGTGGTCCGAATGCATCGGCTAGGCGTGCGCCAGCGCTGCCGGTGTTGAACTGTGCCAGCACGGTATTCGCGGCTTGCACGGCAGTCATGCCTTGCTGGCGCAAGGGCTGCAGGAGCCGGATCAGGCTCGGGACATCGGTTGTCATACAGGGCTCCTTGCTTCAGTGGTAAGCGCTGACCAGCGCGGTGGACAGATCCAAGGGAGACAAGCCGGGCAACGCCGCCTTGAGCCCCGCGCCGGTATCTTCGGCGGGGTATCCGGCTTGCGCCATGGCGGCGGCCAAGTCCTTGGCGAGCAGTTCGGGGAATGCCTTGTGCAGAGCGATTGCACAGGCCGCGCCGGTCGCACCCTGGGCTCGTAGCGCACGAGCCGTTTGCACGGGACCGGGGTACGCCTGGATCAGCGCCTCCGCCAAGGCTTGCGGTGGCGTCTGTGGCCAAGCCGCGAGCAAGCCCTTGCTGGTGTCGGCCACGGCGTAACCGCCCCCAGCCATGGCGCTGGCCAGGGTGTCGAGGGTCAGGGCAGGGAACGCGTGGACCAATTGCGGCCCACAGTCGACACCGGCTACGCCTT
>MCNF01000050.1_pt1 | contig 51734 bp, 41 predicted proteins | sample 778221 | NCBI WGS metagenome assembly MCNF01 (sample SAMN04296814, study PRJNA304217) | bioreactor metagenome | isolation source: arboretum soil enriched with benzalkonium chloride | place: Turkey | reverse complement strand
CCCCACTGCCCACCCCTGCTGGCCTGCACAGCCTGGACCTGGCCGGAACCGCCTACCGGATCTACAACGCGGCGCTGGTTCCCGGCCAAGCCAGCTCCCCCAGGCTGACCCTGATGCTCGACATCACCCATCACCAGCATTTCCTGCAACGCATGCAGAACCTGATCTGGCTCACCGTAGGGTTGTCAGCCCTGGCCACCGCCCTGCTGGGCGCCTGGGCCGCTCGCAGTGGCCTGCGTCCGTTACGGCGCATGAGTGCGGTAGCCGCCGGAGTTTCCGCCAGCTCGCTGACCCAGCGCTTGCCGGCAGAGCAGATGCCCGCCGAATTGGCAGAACTGGCCGGCAGCTTCAACGCCATGCTCGGTCGCCTCGACGAGTCGTTCCAGCGCCTCTCGGCCTTCTCCGCCGACATCGCCCATGAACTGCGCACGCCGCTGTCCAACCTCTTGACCCACACCCAGGTCACCCTGACCCGGCCCAGGCCTATCGAGGACTACCGCGAAGCCCTGCACAGCAATCTCGAAGAACTGCAGTGGATGGCACAGTTGGTCAACGACATGCTGTACCTGGCCAAGGCCGACCACGGTCTACTGGCCCCTCGACGCGAAATGCTCGACCTGGCCCATGAGACCGACGTGCTGCTGGAGTTCTACGGCCCCCTGGCCGAGGACGCGCAAGTCCACCTCAGCCGCGAGGGCAGTGCCCAGATTTCCGGGGACCGCGGCATGCTGCGCCGGGCCCTGTCCAACCTGCTGGACAACGCCCTGCGCTTCACTCCAGCCACTGGCTGGGTCAAGGTGCAAATCAGCGAAAGGCCTCGGGATTTGTGCCTGAGCATTGAAAACAGTGGCGAAGGTATCGCCAAGGAAGTCCTGCCGCACCTGTTCGATCGCTTCTACCGGGCCGATCCGGCGCGGCGCGAAGGCAGCAGTGAGCATGCCGGGCTGGGGCTGGCCATCACCCAATCGATCGTCAGGGCCCATGGCGGGCAGATCCATTGCGAATCGGGCCAGGGCTGGACTCGCTTCGTGATTGAGCTCCCGAAGAACACCTAACCCCTGTGCCACCCTCGCAGCACAGGGGTTCACGACTCAGGAGTAGCGCAGCGCCTGGGCCGGCTCGACCTTGGAAGCGCGCCAGGCCGGGTAGACGGTGGCCAGGAAGCTCAAGATGAACCCGGCGCTGCAGATCAACGCCACGTCACCGCCCTGCAGCTCCGAAGGCAGGTTGCTGACGAAGTACACATCCGAGCTGAAGATCTGCTGGCCGCTGATGCGCTCCAGCCACCCCACCAGCTCGCTCACGTTCAGCGCCGCCAGGACGCCCAGCACGCCGCCGATCAGGGTGCCGACGATGCCGATCACCGTCCCCTGGACCATGAAGATCGCCATGATCTGCCGCGGGGTGGCGCCGATGGTGCGCAGGATCGCGATATCCGCGCCCTTGTCGTTCACCACCATGATCAGAGTGGCGATGATGTTGAAGGCCGCCACCGCGACGATCATCAGCAGGAGCAGGCCGATCATGGTCTTTTCCATCTTCATCGCGCTGAACAGGCTGCCCTGGGTATGGGTCCAGTCATCGGCCCTGAAGTCCGCCCCCAGATCCTTGGCGATGCTCGCCGAAACCTGCGGCGCAGCGTACAGATCCTTCACCGCCAGGCGCACGCTCTGTACCTGGTTCGGCTGCCAGTGCTGCATTTCGGCGGCATCGGCCACGTGAATCAGGCCCATGGAGCCATCCAGCTCGGCACCGACCTTGAATACCCCCACCACATTCAGGCGCTGCATGCGCGGGGTGATACCGCCGGGGGCGCTACTGACTTCCGGCACGATCAGCGTCAGCTTGTCGCCGACATTCAAGCGAAAGCGCCGGGCCGTGATCTCGCCGATCACCACGCCGAACTCGCCTGGCTTCAGGTCCTGCAGGCTGCCCTGGACGATATGCTGGGCGACGATGGAGACCTTGCCTTCCTGGGCCGGATCGATGCCGCTGATCTGGATCGGCTGCATCGCGCCCTTGTAGGACAGCATGCCCTCCATCTCAGTGAACGGCACTGCCGCGGTGACTTGTGGATTGCTCAGCGCCGCAGCGGCCACCGGCTGCCAGTCATCGATGGGCTTGACCCCGACGATGGTCGCATGGGGCACCATGCCAAGGATCCGCGAACTCATTTCCCGCTGGAAACCGTTCATCACCGAGAGCACCACGATCATCGCCAGCACACCCAGGGCAAGGCCGATCATCGAGGTCATGGAAATGAAGGAAACGAAGCGGTTACGCCGCTTGGCGCGGGTGTAGCGCGTGCCGATAAAGATCGATAAGGGTCGGAACATGGGCAAGGCACCCTGGAAAAATTAATGACCCGGCGCCGCTGGGCTAACCACCGACGCCGCGTGCGGTCGCATCAGATTGCGACCAGGTGACCTTCTTGCAGGTGCAATACGCGATCCATCTGCCGGGCCAGGTTCATGTCGTGGGTCACCACCAAAAAGGCGGTGCGCATCGAGGTGCTGAGCTCCAGCATCAAGTCCTGGATGCCCTGGGCGGTATGGGAGTCGAGGTTGCCAGTAGGCTCGTCGAGCATCACCAGCCCAGGCTTGTTCACCAGGGCCCGGGCGATGGCCACCCGTTGGCGTTCGCCACCGGACAGTTCGGCGGGCTTGTGTTCCAGGCGATGACCGAGACCAACCCGCTCCAGCAGCGCCGTAGCCCGCTGCCGGGCTTCCGGGATCGGTGTACGGCCGATCAGCAGCGGCATGCAGACATTCTCCAGGGCGGTGAATTCCGGCAGCAGGTGGTGGAACTGATAGACGAATCCCAAGGCGCGGTTGCGTAGCTGGCCACGGGCCTTCTCACCCAGGGCCGAAAGCTCCTCCCCGGCCAGCCAGACGCTGCCCCTGGAAGGCGTATCCAGGCCGCCCAGCAAGTTGAGCAAGGTACTTTTACCGGAGCCGGAGCTGCCGACGATGGCCACTCGCTCCCCCGGGTGCAGCTCCAACTGCAGGCCAGACAGCACCACCACCGATTCCGGACCTTCCTCGTAGGATTTGCCCAGGTCGCGGCAGCTCAGGATTGCTTTTTCACTCATGCCCAACTCACTCATAACGTAGCGCCTCCGCAGGCTGGGTGCGCGCCGCACGCCAGGCAGGATACAGGGTGGCGAGGAAACTCAGGACCAACGCCGCGCCGCAGACCATCAACACGTCCTCGGCCATCAGCTGGGACGGCAGGTAATCGATGAAGTACACGTCGGCATTAAGGAATTTGTGCCCGATCAGGCGTTCGAGGCCGGCGATCGCAGCGCTGACATTCAACGCCGCGAGCATGCCCAGCACGGCGCCGATCAGGGTACCGACCACACCGATCACCGTGCCCTGGACCATGAAGATCGCCATGATGGTTCCTGGCGTCGCCCCCAGGGTACGGAGGATGGCGATATCGCCTTTCTTGTCGTTCACCACCATCACCAGGGTCGAGATGATGTTGAACGCGGCCACCGCGACGATCAGCAAGAGCAGCAGGCCGATCATGGCTTTTTCCATGCGGATGGCCTGGTACAGGTTGCCGTGGGTGCGGGTCCAGTCACGGGCGTAGAAATGGTTCTCGCCCAGCTCCTGGGCGATCTGCCAGGCCGTGCGCGGCGCCTGGAACAGGTCGTCGAACTTCAGCCGCAGGCCCTGGACCTGATCCGGCTTCCAGCGGTGCAGGCGCCCCAGGTCCTGGAGGTTGGTCAGGCCCAGGTAGCCATCGATCTCGCCAGCGCCAACGTGGAAGATGCCCACTACGGTAAAGCGCTTCATGCGCGGGAACATGCCAGCCGGCGTCACCGAGACTTCCGGGGCGACGAAGGTCAGCTTGTCACCCAGGCCGACACCCAGCTTGTTGGCGGCCTTGTCACCGATGACGATACCGAAACTGCCGGGCGCCAGGGCATCGAGCTGCCCCTGCTGCATGAAGTGGTCGATGATCGAGACCTGGCGTTCCTGGGCCGGATCGATGGCATTGAGCAGCACCTTCTGCACCTGGCCGTTGTTGGTCAACAGACCCTGCATCTGGGTGAAGGGCGCCACCGCCAGTACCTGGGGATTGGCCTTGACCTTGGCGGCCAGGCCTTGCCAGTCGCTGATGGGCTCGCCGGATTCGATAGTGGCGTGGGGCACCATGCCCAGCACGCGGGTGCGCATCTCATGGTCGAAGCCATTCATTACCGACAGCACCACGATCATCACGATCACGCCGAGGGCGAGTCCGATCATCGAAGTCAGGGAAATGAATGACACAAAATGATTGCGGCGCTTTGCACGGGTGTAACGCGTGCCGATGAAAGCAAACAGAGGTCTGAACATGTCGGGGCTTGTTCGGAGGAAAAGAAGACGTCCTTGTGGCGGGGCCTGGTAAGCAGCTTTACACTCAGACCACTGCCTCTACCATGGGTTCGCCATGTCGACATTAGATGAAGAAGATCGCCGCGAATACTACCGTATCGAGGACGCGATCGCACTGGAAATTAGCCCCTTGTCCGCCCACGATGCGGCGAGCAAGGAAGTGTTGCAGGATGAGTCCGCACTGTTCAATCTGCTCAGTGAATTGCACCTGAGCGAATTCGAATCCCAGCACCTGTTGCGTCAGGTCAGCGAGCGCGATCGCACCCTGGCCAGCTACCTCAAGGTCATGAACAAGCGCATCGACCTGCTCGGCCAGGTAGTGGCCCAGACCGTGCTCGGCAAGTTCGGCGAGCCGCAACGGGTGATCCTCTCGGAGGGGGGCATCGAATTCGGCCACCACCAGAGCTACCCGGCCGGTAGCCACCTGGCGCTGAAACTGCTGCTGATGCCCCAGGCCCTGGGCCTGCTGTTGCGAGCCAAGGTCACCCACTGCGAACCCCAGGGCTTCGGCACCTTTGAAATCGGCACCGAATTCGAAGCATTGACCGAGGCCCAGCGCCAGCTGTTGGCACGCTATATCATGCAGAAACAGGCCCAACAACGTCGCCTGGCCCGGGAACAGAACACTCCCGACACCCAATGAGCGCGCCTGACCCCTCTTAAAGGAACAACATCCGTGAAGGAGCAATTGTGACCCTGATCTATGGCCATCGCGGCGCCAAGGGCGAAGCGCCGGAAAACACCCTGACCAGCTTTCAGGAATGCCTCAAGCACGGCGTACGCCGCTGCGAGCTCGACCTGCACCTGTCCATGGACGGGGAACTGATGGTCATCCATGACCCGACCCTCAAGCGCACCACCGACCGGCGCGGCAAGGTCGTGGAGCACTCCGCTGCCGAACTGGTGACCTACGATGCACGCCGGGGCGGCCCGGGCTGGGTCAGCCCCTGCCCCATCCCGCGCCTGGAGGAGTTGTTCGAGAAATGCGACTTCGAGCACTGGCAGCTGGAGGTCAAGAGCGCCTCGCGCACCCGTGCCGCCACCACCGTGCTGGCGATCCGGGAAATGGTCCAGCGCTTCGGCCTGCTGGACAAGGTCACCGTCACCTCGAGCTCCCGGGAGGTCCTCAAGGCCGCCGTCGAGCTGACTCCGGACCTGTCCCGCGGACTGGTAGCCGAGTACGCCTGGCTCGACCCGCTGAAGGTCGCCCAGAGCTATGGCTGCCAGATGCTTGCGCTGAACTGGACCCTGTGCACCCCGGAACGCCTGCAACGGGCGCAGCGCCAGGGCCTGCATGTGTCAGTGTGGACGGTCAACGAGCCGGCGCTGATGCGCAGGCTCGCCGACTTCGGCGTAGATAGCCTGATTACAGACTTTCCCGGTTTGGCCAGCGCCACCCTCGAGAATTACTGAAATCGGTCTCCCCGGCCGGCTCAGGCCACCGGCCGGAGCCGCTCAAAAAAGCCGGTTGAGGCCGTCGTACGCTGCCACCCGATAGGCCTCGGCCATGGTCGGGTAGTTGAAGGTGGTGTTGACGAAGTACTTCAGGGTATTGAGCTCGCCCGGCTGGTTCATGATCGCCTGGCCGATGTGCACGATCTCCGAAGCCTGGTAACCGAAGCAGTGCACGCCCAGCACCTCCAGGGTCTCGCGGTGGAACAGGATCTTCAGCATGCCCTGGGGCTCGCCGGCGATCTGCGCGCGGGCCATGCCCTTGAAGAACGCCTTGCCCACTTCGTATGGCACCTTGGCCTGGGTCAGCTCCTGCTCGTTCTTGCCGATCGAGCTGATCTCGGGAATGGTGTAGATCCCGGTCGGCACGTCGTTGACGAAGCGCCAGCTGCCGTTGTCGACGATGCTGCCGGCAGCGGAACGCCCCTGGTCGTGGGCGGCACTGGCCAGGCTCGGCCAACCGATCACGTCACCGGCGCCATAGATGTTCGGCACGCTGGTGCGGTAGTTCTCGTCCACCTCGATCTGGCCACGGCCATTGACCTTGATCCCGATGTTCTCCATGCCCAGCTTGTCGGTGTTGCCGGTACGGCCGTTGCACCAGAGCAAGGCGTCGGCCTTGATCTTCTTGCCGGACTTGAGGTGCAGGATCACGCCGTTATCCACGCCCTCGACCCGCTCGTACTCTTCGTTGTGGCGCACGGTGATGTTGTTGTTGCTGAAGTGGTAGCTCAGGGCCTGGGAGATCTCGGAGTCCAGGAAGCTGAGCAACTGGCCGCGGTTGTCCACCAGCTCCACCAGCACACCCAGGCCGCTGAAGATCGAGGCGTATTCGCAACCGATCACTCCGGCACCGTAGACGATGAGCTTGCGCGGGGTATGGCCGAGGCTGAGGATGGTGTCGCTATCGTAGATACGCGGATGGTTGAAATCGATGTCCGCCGGGCGATAAGGGCGCGAGCCGGTGGCGATGATGATGTGCTTGGCCACCAGTTTTTCCACTACGCCATTGGCGCAAACCACTTCGACCGTCTGCTCGTCGGCGAAGCTGCCAGTACCGAAGAACACATCAACCCGGTTGCGCGCGTAGTAGCCGGTACGCGAGGCCACCTGCTTGGAGATGACTTTTTCCGCGCTCTTGAGCACGTCCGGGAAGGAAAACCAGCGCGGCTCGCCAATGGCCCGGAACATCGGGTTGGTGTTGAACTGCATGATCTGCCGGACCGAGTGACGCAAGGCCTTGGACGGGATGGTACCCAAGTGAGTGCAGTTACCGCCGACCTGGCGACGGCTGTCGACCATTGCCACCTTGCGCCCTGCTTTCGCGGCATTCATCGCCGCACCTTCTCCAGCGGGGCCTGAACCCAGCACCACTACGTCGTAGTTGTAGACAGCCATGCGTACTCCTCAGAACAGGCCGCGATGCCCTTCTGGCACCTACGGCTAAATCATGCCGCGGCCAGCGGCATGAAGGATCAATTTGGCTCGGTTACGAACCCGGGCACAGTCTATAGAAGCGACAACGCCGCGCACATTAACCCTTGGTCGCGTCGTAGGCTACTTTTGCCTGCACTACAGCGTGCGCGCCCTCATTGGCTCACTTGGGCCGCCCCGGGAACAACCGGTCGAAGGCCGGGTTGCTGCGTGTGACGAAACCTGTATTGGCACGCATCACGAAAAACGCGGCGATCGCCTGTTTTTCGGCATAGTCCCAGCCAGCCTCGGGGCCCAGGATGAGCAGCAGCGTCGACAAGCCATCGGCCATCAGCGCCGAAGGATGAACCACCGTTACCGAAGCGAGCTTGTGAGCAATGGGCCGCCCGGCCCTGGCATCGAAAGTATGGGAATAGCGCTGGCCGTCCTGCTCGAAGTAATTACGGTAGTCGCCAGAGGTGGAAACGCCATAGCCGTCCACGGCGATCACCCGCTCGGCCACCTGCCGGTCATCCCGGGGTTCCTCCAGGGCAATACGCCAGGGCGTGCCATCCGGCTTGCGCCCAACCGCCTTGAGTTCGCCGGTGGCCTCGGCCAGATAACTGGTGATACCCAGTGCCCCAAGACGCGCCGCGATACGATCCACCGCATACCCGGCAGCGATGCTGTTGAAATCCACCTCCACTGCCGCCTCCTTGCACAACTGCGATCCCTCGATGCGCAGCAGCCCATGCCCCACGCGCTGCCGCACCTCGGCCAGGGCTCCGGCGTCCGGGATCTTCTCTGCCCGCCCCTGGGGACCAAAGCCCCAGAGATCGAGCAGCGGCTCCACCGTCAGGTCGAAGGCCCCGTCGCTGTCACGGGACAACTGCTCGCCAACCCGCACCAGCTGCAACACCGGCTCGGGCATGGGTTGGCAAGCATGGGCCGGCAACCGATTGAATCGTTCGATATCCGAATCGCTGCGGTAAGTGGACATCTGGCGATCCACTTCAGCCAGGATCGCCTCGACCTCAGACTTGACCGCAGCTGCCTGCGGCCCTCCTGAAGGCCGGACATATTGCACCGACCAGGTGCTGCCCATGGTCGGCCCGGAAATGCTTTCCAAACGCTCCCCGGCACCACATCCAGCCAATAGCGCCATCACACCCCACAGCACCTGCCACTGCCTGCTACCTGCCAAGGTCATCCCTCCAGAACGGCCACCCGCAGGGCCTGCCCATCAAGCAAAAAGCCATTATGCGACAGACGGAACGGCATTCACCTATCCACTTCCCCTCAAAGACAAGGGCAAAGCCACAAGCTAGAGCCATCGCGCGATGACCAAGAGTTTTAGTTGCCTGATGCCTCCCACACACATATTGTTACAAAACTGTTCAGCGTGCAGCCCCGTGCCCCGCCTTTGCAGTGAGGACGAGTAATGACCAGGGAATGCTAACAAGACAGCCAAAGTGAGTGAAAAACATGTCCACGACCACGGGCAAAGGCAAGGCGATCTTTCGCGTTGTCAGCGGCAACTTTCTAGAGATGTTCGACTTCATGGTCTACGGCTTCTACGCCACGGCGATCGCCAAGACCTTCTTCCCTGCCGACAGTGCTTTCGCTTCGCTGATGCTGTCCCTGGCGACTTTCGGCGCTGGCTTCCTGATGCGCCCCCTGGGAGCGATTTTCCTCGGTGCCTACATCGACCGCCATGGCCGTCGCCAAGGCCTGATCATTACCCTGGTCCTGATGGCCGCCGGCACCGTGCTGATTGCTTGCGTGCCAGGCTACGCCACCCTGGGCGTGGCCGCCCCGCTGCTGGTGTTGCTCGGGCGCCTGTTGCAGGGCTTCTCCGCTGGCGTGGAACTGGGCGGCGTCTCGGTCTACCTGGCCGAGATCTCCACCCCCGGACGCAAGGGCTTCTTCGTCAGCTGGCAATCGGCAAGCCAACAGGCCGCCGTGGTATTCGCCGGCTTGCTGGGCGTAGGCCTGAACCACTGGTTGAGCCCCGATCAGATGGGCGACTGGGGCTGGCGCGTACCGTTCCTGGTGGGCTGCATGATCGTGCCGGCGATCTTCATGATCCGTCGCTCCCTGGAGGAAACCCCGGAGTTCCAGGCGCGCAAGCATCGTCCGACCCTGCAGGAAATCGTGCGCTCCATCGGCCAGAACTTCGGCATCGTCATCGCCGGCATGGCCCTGGTGGTGATGACCACCGTGTCCTTCTACCTGATCACCGCCTACACCCCGACCTTCGGCAAGGCCGAATTGCACCTGTCCGATTTCGACTCGCTGCTGGTGACGGTATGCATCGGGGCGTCCAACTTCTTCTGGCTACCGGTCATGGGATCGCTGTCCGACAGGATCGGCCGCAAGCCATTGCTGCTGGGCGCCACCATCCTGGCGATTCTCACGGCCTATCCGGCGCTGTCCTGGCTGGTGGCCAACCCCAGCTTCAGCCACCTGTTGATCGTCGAGTTGTGGCTGTCCTTCCTCTATGGCTCCTATAACGGCGCCATGGTGGTGGCCCTGACCGAAATCATGCCGGCCGAAGTCCGTACCACCGGTTTCTCCCTGGCCTATAGCCTGGCCACCGCCACCTTCGGCGGCTTCACCCCGGCAGCCTGCACCTACCTGATCCACATACTGGACAACAAGGCAGCCCCCGGCATCTGGCTCAGCGGCGCTGCCGTGCTGGGGCTGATCGCCACCCTGGTGCTGTTCCACGGCAACCGCCATGCCCTGCGGACCGCGCAGACGACCGTGACTGGCGGCGCTCGGTAAACCTTTCGCGGGCAATCGCCCCAAACAAAAACGCCCCGACAAGTCGGGGCGTTTTCACATCGGCAGATACTTAGCGTGGGAACGCTGGCGGGTTGACCCCAGCCATGTCTTCCATCACGCGCACTACCTGGCAGCTGTAACCGAATTCGTTATCGTACCAGACGTACAGGACAACGCGGTTGTCGTTGCAGATAGTAGCCTCGGCATCGACCACACCAGCATGGCGGGAACCAACGAAGTCGGTGGACACCACTTCCTGGGAATTGACGAAGTCGATCTGCTTGTGCAGATCCGAGTGCATGGCGGTCTGGCGCAGGTACTCGTTGATCTCGTCGCGGGTGGTGGCCTTTTCCAGGTTCAGGTTGAGGATGGCCATCGACACGTTCGGCGTTGGTACGCGAATCGCGTTGCCGGTCAGCTTGCCCTTGAGCACCGGCAGTGCCTTGGCAGCAGCGGTGGCTGCACCGGTCTCGGTGATCACCATGTTCAGCGGCGCGGCGCGGCCACGACGGCTGCCCTTGTGGAAGTTGTCGATCAGGTTCTGGTCGTTGGTGAACGAGTGAACGGTTTCGACGTGGCCATTGACGATGCCGTACTGGTCGTTCACGGCCTTGAGCACCGGCACGATGGCGTTGGTGGTGCAAGAAGCAGCGGAAACGATCTTGTCGTCAGGGGTGATTTCACCGTGGTTGATGCCGTGCACGATGTTCTTCAGCGCGCCCTTGCCAGGTGCGGTCAGGACCACGCGGGCAGCACCCGGGCAGGCCAGGTGCTGGCCCAGGCCATCGGCATCGCGCCATACACCGGTGTTGTCGACGATCAGCGCATCGTGGATGCCGTACTGGGTGTAGTCGACTTCGCTCGGGCTCTTGGCGTAGATGACCTGGATCAGGTTGCCGTTGGCGGTGATGGTGTTGTTTGCTTCATCGATGGTGATGGTGCCGTTGAACGAACCATGTACCGAGTCGCGACGCAGCAGGCTGGCGCGCTTGGTCAGGTCGTTCTCGGCGCCCTTGCGCACCACGATGGCGCGCAGGCGCAGGCCATCGCCACCACCGGTTTTTTCGATCAGGATGCGTGCCAGCAGGCGACCGATACGACCGAAGCCGTACAGCACTACGTCAGTGCCTTTGCGCGCCGAGGCGTTTTGTTGGCCCACGACATCAGCCAGCTCTTCGCGAACGAACTGTTCGGCGGTGCGGCCATTGCCCTGGGTTTTGAATTTGACAGCCAACTTGCCCAGATCGACCGAAGCCGCACCGAGCTTGAGCTCGCTCATGGCTTTCAGAAGCGGGAACGTTTCGTGGACGGACAATTCGCTTTCGTCGGACTGACGATGGCGAGCAAAGCGGTGAGCTTTGAGAATCGCGATGACAGACTGGTTGATCAGGCTGCGGCCATAGATCGAGCTCACCACATTGTTGTTGCGGTAGAGCTGACCGATAAGCGGAATCATCGCTTCTGCGAGTGCTTCACGGTCGATCCATTCACCAAGACACTGGTCGGGCTTCTGAGTCACGGGAACCTTCCACATGTAGGGGCAGAAAAAAGGGGCTACATTATGCCGCCGAGTCCCTCCCGTAGCAATGCGCACCTGTCGTGCAGAACGTAACAATAGTCCTTGCAAAAAAATCAACGCTACGCTGCAGCCCAGTAAACACGCGGCCTCCAGCGGTGTCATTTTTTTGTCAGAGCGGGCAACCTGTCCGTAACCCTCCGTAACACTAGCCAAAATCGGCACTACATTTCCCACTAAAAAGCCGGTTTTTTTGTGATTGCCACTACATTTCCCCCAACCAGCGTATTAGACACATCAGCCACTGACAGTGGCTGCCCGGGGCCGTTACAATTACCGACTTTGTCGCAACGCCTGGAGCTTGACCGTCCGTGCCTGTCCTGCGTCTACCGCTACTCCCAGCCGCCACCGGCAAACAGCACTGGGGCAACCTGCCCGGTGCCGCCCTGAGCCTGGCCATCGCCGAAGCGGCCAGCGCCGCCAAGCGCTTCACCCTCCTGCTGACCGCCGACAGCCAAAGCGCTGACCGCCTGGAACAGGAGTTGAGCTTCTTTGCCCCGGACTTGCCGGTCCTGCATTTCCCCGATTGGGAAACCCTGCCCTACGACCTGTTCTCCCCCCACCAGGACATCATTTCCCAGCGCATCGCCAGCCTGTATCGGTTGCCCGAGCTGGAGCATGGCGTACTGGTGGTACCGATCACCACCGCCCTGCACCGCCTGGCGCCGACCCAGTTCCTGCTGGGCAGCAGCCTGGTGCTGGACGTGGGCCAGAAGCTCGATGTGGAACAGATGCGCACCCGCCTGGAGGCCAGCGGCTATCGCTATGTGGATACGGTGTACGAACACGGCGAGTTCACCGTTCGCGGCGCCCTGATCGACCTGTTCCCCATGGGCAGCAAGCTGCCCTACCGCATCGATCTGTTCGATGACGAAATCGAAACCTTGCGCACCTTCGACCCGGAAAACCAGCGTTCCATCGACAAGGTCGACTCCATACGCCTGTTGCCGGCCAAGGAGTTCCCCCTGCAGAAGGAGGCGGTCACCCGCTTCAAGGCCCGCTTTCGCGAACGCTTCGACGTCGACTTCCGCCGCTGCCCGATCTTCCAGGACCTGACCAGCGGAATCACTCCGGCCGGTATCGAGTACTACCTGCCGCTGTTTTTCGAAGAGACCTCGACCCTGTTCGACTACCTGCCCCAGGACACCCAGGTGTTTTCCCTGCCCGGCATCGAACAGGCCGCGGAGAACTTCTGGAACGACGTGCGCAACCGCTACGAAGAGCGGCGCATCGACCCTTCGCGGCCACTGCTGCCGCCGGCCGAACTGTTCCTCCCGGTGGAGGACTGCTTCGCCCGCCTGAAGAATTGGCCTCGGGTGGTCGCCAGCCAGCAGGACATCGAGACGGGTGTCGGGCGCGAACGCTTTGCCGCACGCAAACTGCCCAACCTGGCCATCGAAGCCAAGGCCAACCAACCGTTGGCGGCGCTGGCCACCTTCCTCGATGAATTCCCCGGCCGCGTGCTGTTCACCGCCGAGTCCGCCGGCCGCCGCGAAGTCTTGCTGGAACTGCTGGAGCGCCTCAAGTTGCGCCCCAGGACGGTCGACAGCTGGCCGGATTTCGTCGCCAGCAAGGAGCGCCTGGCCATCACCATCGCGCCCCTGGATGAAGGCCTGGCCCTGGACGAGCCAGCCCTGGCGCTGGTCGCGGAAAGCCCACTGTTCGGCCAGCGCGTGATGCAACGCAGGCGTCGGGAAAAACGTGCCGACGCCAACAACGATGCCGTGATCAAGAACCTCACCGAGTTGCGTGAGGGCGCACCGGTGGTGCATATCGATCATGGTGTCGGCCGCTACCTGGGCCTGGCGACCCTGGAGATCGACAACCAGGCCGCCGAGTTCCTCACCCTCGAATACGCCGAGGGCGCCAAGCTCTACGTGCCGGTGGCCAACCTGCACCTGATCGCCCGCTATACCGGCAGCGACGATGCCCTCGCGCCCCTGCACCGCCTGGGCTCCGAGGCTTGGCAAAAGGCCAAGCGCAAGGCCGCCGAACAGGTGCGCGACGTGGCCGCCGAGCTGCTGGATATCTATGCCCGCCGGGCGGCCCGGGAAGGTTATGCCTTCGCCGACCCCAAGGCCGACTATGCGACCTTCAGTGCCGGCTTCCCCTTCGAGGAGACCCCGGACCAGCAGAGCACCATCGAAGCGGTGCGCGAGGACATGCTCTCGCCCAAGCCGATGGACCGCCTGGTCTGCGGCGACGTGGGCTTCGGCAAGACCGAAGTGGCCATGCGCGCGGCCTTCATCGCGGTGCACGGCGGCAAGCAGGTGGCGATCCTGGTCCCCACCACCCTGCTCGCCCAGCAGCACTACAACAGCTTTCGCGATCGCTTCGCCGACTGGCCGGTGACCGTCGAGGTCATGAGCCGCTTCAAGTCGGCCAAGGAAGTCAGCACGGCGGTACAGGACCTGGCCGAAGGCAAGATCGACATCGTCATCGGCACCCACAAGCTGTTGCAGGACGATGTGAAGATCAAGAACCTGGGGCTGGTGATCATCGACGAAGAACACCGCTTCGGCGTACGCCAGAAAGAGCAGCTCAAGGCCCTGCGCAGCGAAGTGGACATCCTCACGCTCACCGCCACGCCGATACCGCGGACCCTGAACATGGCGGTATCGGGCATGCGCGACCTGTCGATCATCGCCACGCCGCCGGCCCGACGGCTGTCGGTACGCACCTTCGTCATGGAACAGAACAAGAGCACGGTCAAGGAGGCCCTGCTGCGCGAGCTGCTGCGTGGTGGCCAGGTGTATTACCTGCACAACGACGTGAAGACCATCGAGAAGTGTGCCGCCGACCTTGCCGAACTGGTGCCGGAAGCGCGAATCGGCATCGGCCACGGGCAGATGCGCGAACGCGAACTCGAACAGGTGATGAGTGACTTCTATCACAAGCGCTTCAACGTCCTCATCGCCTCGACCATCATCGAGACCGGGATCGACGTGCCCAGCGCCAATACCATCATCATCGAACGGGCCGACAAGTTCGGCCTGGCCCAGCTGCACCAATTGCGCGGCCGGGTCGGCCGCAGCCACCACCAGGCCTATGCCTACCTGCTCACGCCACCGCGCCAGCAGATCACCACGGATGCGGAAAAGCGCCTGGAGGCGATCGCCAACACCCAGGACCTGGGAGCCGGTTTCGTCCTGGCCACCAACGACCTGGAGATCCGCGGTGCCGGCGAGCTGCTGGGGGATGGCCAGAGCGGCCAGATCCAGGCGGTGGGCTTCACCCTGTACATGGAGATGCTGGAGCGGGCGGTGAAGGCCATTCGCAAGGGCGAACAACCCAACCTCGACCAACCCCTGGGCGGCGGCCCGGAAATCAACCTGCGCCTGCCGGCACTGATTCCCGAGGACTACCTGCCGGATGTCCACGCTCGCCTGATCCTCTACAAGCGCATCGCCTCGGCCACCGACGAAGATGGCCTGAAGGACCTGCAAGTGGAAATGATCGACCGCTTCGGCCTGTTGCCGGAGCCGACCAAGAACCTGATCCGCCTGACCCAGCTCAAGCTCCAGGCCGAGCAACTGGGGATCAAGAAGATCGATGGCGGCCCCCAGGGTGGGCGTATCGAGTTCGCCGCGGACACCCCGGTGGACCCGCTGGCCTTGATCAAGCTGATCCAGGGCCAGCCCAAGCGCTACAAATTCGAAGGCGCCACGCTGTTCAAGTTCATGGTGCCGATGGAACGCCCGGAAGAGCGCTTTAATACATTGGAGGCCCTGCTTGAGAGCCTCACCCCGAAAACTGCTTGAAGGACGCCCCATGCGCCTGTTCCGCTCCTTGCCCCTGCTCCTGGCCTTGGTCATGCCAACGGCATTCGCCAACGACCTGTACCAGGTGGAAATGATCCTCGTGCGCCAGAACGCCGAACCCCAGATCATCAGCCGCGCCGCCCCCGAGGACTGGGCCGCCGGCGCCACGCGCCTGGAGCCGAGCAGCCTGCGGACTCCCGCGCTGAACGCGATAGTCGAAAAACTCGGCGCCAGCAGCGACTACAGCGTGCTGCTGCATCGGGCCTGGCAACAGACCCTGGGAGAAAGCCCGGTCAAAGTCGCCCTCAGCGACGGCCCCGAGCAGTTCGGCCAGTTCCCCATCGAAGGTACCCTGAGCCTGACGCTTGGGCGCTTTACCGATGTGGATGCCGACTTCTGGATCAACCAGATCGACAGCAATGGCCTGGTCACCCGCAGCGAACGCCTCAAGCAGCAGAGCCATACCAAGAACGGCCAGCTCAACTACCTGGATAACGGCCACCTGGCACTGCTGATCAAGATCACTTCGCTGACCGCGCCCGCACCGCGCCCCGCTCCTGCTGAAATTCCGGACTGATAGAAGTCCTTATGACCCTGCCCCTGACCAAACCCCTGGCCCCATCCTGGCTCAATCGCTTCAAGGAACAAGCCTTGGAGCGCGGCCGGCGCTACGCCATGGAAAAGCGCGTGCGCATCGTCAGCGCCGGAGACAGCGCTATCACGTCCAGTTGCGAAGGCTCCAATGGCAATGTCTATCGCCAGACCATCACCCTGCGCGAGTCGAGCAAGGGCAACCTGCTACTGATCGATGGCCACTGCACGTGCCCGGTGCACAGCAACTGCAAGCACATCGCCGCCGTCTTGCTGCAAGTGGAGGAAGCCCTGGCCTATCCGGCGGCGGCCAAAGATGCCGAACTGCTGGAAAAGCTTTCCGCCGTCCTCGACAACCGGCGCCCACCCGCGCCGCCCCAACAACTACTGGAGGATGTCCAGCCAGTACCACGCCTGTGGCTGGCGAGCGTCGAGTTCAGCGCCTTCGAGCCGCGCAACGGCAAGATGCAGCGATACATCCAGCACCGCGCGGCACTGTCCTTCAACTACCAGGACGAATACGTCAGCGACCAGAAACACGCCGACCTGATCATCCGCCAGGAACACCAGAGCCTGCGGATCAAGCGCCAACCCGAACAGGAACAGGCCTTTCGCGAACAGTTGCGGGGCCTGGGCTTCAAGATCGCCACCCGCCAGAGCAAGGCCTTGCCGGAGAGCGCTGGCGAGCTGTACGAGATGGTCAATGACAGCGCCTGGCTAACCTTCACCCTCAATGAACTGCCCAAGCTGCGCAGCCAGGGTTGGGAACTGCAAATCGACGATGGCTTCGGCTTCGACCTGACAGCGGTGGACGACTGGTATGCCAGTGTCGATGAAGCCCCGGGGCGGGATTGGTTCGACCTTGAGCTGGGGATCATCGTCAACGGCGAACGCCTGAGCCTGCTGCCGATCCTGCTCAACCTGATGCGCTCGCATACCGAGATCCTCAACCCGGAACGCCTGGCCAAGCGCCGCGATGACGAACTGATCCTGGTGAACATTCCCAATCGCCCCAACTCCCAGCACGGCCCACTGCAAGTGGCGCTGCCCTATGGCCGCCTGAAACCCGTGCTGGCGACCCTGGGCGAGTTCTACTTGCAGGAAAACAGCGATCTGGCCCTGCGCCTGAGCAACGCCGACGCCATCCGCCTCAACCCGCTCGAGGATCTGCCGCTGCTTTGGGAGGGTGGCGAGCACATTCGCAGTTTCGCCCAGCGCTTGCGGGACATCCGCGACTATTCAGCGCCAGTCCCCGAGGGGCTCAACGCGACCCTGCGGCCCTATCAACTCGAAGGCCTGAGCTGGATGCAGTCGCTGCGCCAACTGGAAGTGGGCGGCATCCTGGCCGACGACATGGGCCTGGGCAAGACCCTGCAGACCCTGGCTCACATCCTCAGCGAAAAAAACGCCGGACGCCTGGACCGCCCGTGCATGGTAGTGATGCCTACCAGCCTGATTCCCAACTGGCTGGACGAGGCCGCACACTTCACGCCGCAGCTTAAAGTCCTGGCCCTGTATGGCGCCGGGCGCAAGAAGCATTTCAGCCAGTTGGCCGATTACGACTTGCTATTGACCACCTATGCCCTGCTGCCCAAGGACGCCGAGCTATTGGCCGCGCAACCATTGCACGTGCTGATCCTGGATGAGGCGCAATACATCAAGAACCCCTCGAGCAAGGCGGCCCAGGCCGCACGCCTGCTCGATGCCCGGCAACGCCTGTGCCTGTCCGGTACGCCTCTGGAAAACCATCTGGGAGAGCTCTGGTCGCTGTTCCACTTTCTCCTGCCGGGCTGGCTGGGCGATGCCAAGAGCTTCAATCGCGACTACCGCGCGCCGATCGAGAAACAGGCCAGCGAAGTACGCCTGCAACACCTCAATGGCCGGATCAAGCCTTTCCTCTTGCGCCGCACCAAGGAACAAGTGGCGACGGAGCTGCCACCCAAGACCGAGATCATCCACTGGGTCGAACTCAACGATGCGCAGCGTGACGTCTACGAGACCATGCGCCTGGCCATGGACAAGAAGGTCCGCGACGAAATCACCCGCAAAGGCGTGGCCCGCAGCCAGATCATCATCCTCGAGGCCCTGCTCAAGCTGCGCCAGGTGTGCTGCGACCTGCGCCTGGTCAACGACTCGCCACCGGCGCGCGGCAGCTCGTCCGGCAAACTCGACAGCCTGATGGAGATGCTCGAGGAGTTGTTCGATGAAGGCCGGCGAATCCTGCTGTTCTCGCAATTCACTTCGATGCTGGGCCTGATCGAAGTCGAGCTGAAGCGACGAAACATCGCCTACGGGCTGCTCACCGGCCAGACCCGGGACCGGCGCACACCGGTGCGGGACTTCCAGAGCGGTCGCTTGCAAATCTTCCTTATCAGTCTGAAAGCCGGTGGGGTCGGCCTCAACCTGACGCAAGCCGATACGGTGATCCACTACGACCCGTGGTGGAACCCGGCCACCGAGACCCAGGCCACCGATCGCGCCTATCGCATCGGCCAGGAAAAGCCGGTATTCGTCTACAAGATGATTGCCCGTGGCACCGTAGAGGAGAAGATCCAGCACCTGCAACAGGAGAAGTCGGACCTGGCAGCAGGCGTGCTGGATGGACGCCAGGCTGGCGACTGGAAACTGCAAAGCGAAGATATCGAGGCCCTGTTCGCACCGCTCCCCGATGACAAGACAGGCCGCTGAAGCGGCCTGTCGAAGGGATCGGTCGGGTCAGTCGATAAGCTGAGCGGCCCTGAGGGCGCCCAGCGCCGTCAGCCAGCGCGGATCCTGCTTGTATTCGACATTGGCGAAGGCTTGGCCGCGCATCCGTGCAATCCGTGGCGAAGGAGTGACCTTGAGGCGCTGCGCGGCGCCCAGGGCCAGCTCGGCGGCAGCACGGTCATTGCAGACCAACCCCATGTCGCACCCGGCGCTCAGGGCAGCCTCGATCCGGCTCGCAGCGTCACCCACCACATGAGCCCCTGCCATGGACAGGTCATCACTGAAGATCACGCCATCGAACTGCAACTCGCCGCGCAGGATGTCCTGCAGCCAGCGCCGGGAGAAGCCGGCTGGCTGGCCGTCGACCTGCGGGTAGATCACATGGGCCGGCATCACCGCCGCCAGCTGCTTGCTCAGGCGGGCGAATGGCAGCAAGTCCTTGGCACGGATCTCCTCCAGGCTGCGCTCGTCATTGGGGATCGCCACATGGGAATCCGCCTCGGCCCAGCCATGGCCGGGGAAATGCTTGCCGGTGGCGGCCATGCCGGCGCTGTTCATGCCCCGGATGAAGGCTCCGGCCAGCAACGCGGCGCGTTCCGGATCGCCTTCAAAGGCCCGGGTGCCCACCACAGCGCTACGCTGGTGATCGAGATCCAGCACCGGCGCGAAACTCAGATCCAGGCCAACGGCCAGGACTTCAGTGGCCATGACCCAACCGCATTGCTCAGCCAGGTACTCGGCATTCGGGTTGTCGGCCAGGGCACGCATCGCCGGCAGGCGCACGAAGCCCTGGCGCAAGCGCTGCACCCGGCCACCTTCCTGGTCTACCGCCAACAGTAGGTCCGGGCGGATTGCGCGAATCGAGGCGCAGAGCTCACGCACTTGGCGCGGGTGCTCGATATTACGGGCAAAGATGATCAGCCCGCCCACTTCTGGCTGACGCAGGAGGTGGCGATCTTCGGCCGTCAGCCAGGTACCGGCGACGTCCACCATCAAGGAGCCTTGCAGGCCAGCGGTCATAGAATGTCCTTAAACACGAGTGCGCGCGCCATCAGCAATGGCGTCCACGGAACGCGAGCCGACTGTATCCACGACACAGGCGGCCAAGGCGATCCGCATTGGCGGGAAAAAAGCGCGGGAGTAGAAAACGAGAATCGGCATGGGCGGCTAGCTTAGCGGATGTAAGCTGTCGCGCCCACCCGTGGATCAGGCCTTGGCAGCTGCCGGGACCGACTTGCTGCGCGGCTTGAGCTGGGCGCTGGCCATCGCTTCGTCGGTTACCCCCGTTTCGGCACGCATGCCGGCAGCGAGGAACGGCACCATAAGGCGCATGACCTGCTCGATGGAGGTATTGACCCCGAAGTCAGTCTCGGCGATAGCCCGCAAGGCCTTGATTCCGGACATGCTGAAAGCGGCTGCACCCAGCATGAAGTGCACGCGCCAGAACAGCTCGATCGGTGGAATACGCGGCGCAGCATCGTTGACCAGAAGCATATAGCGGCGAAATACCTTGCCGTACATGTCTTCCAGGTAGCGACGCAGATGCCCCTGGCTCTGACTGAAAGCCAGCCCCAGCAAGCGCATGAAGATCGATAGGTCGTTACCGCTGCGCGGCTGAACCACCAACGCCTGCTCAACAAGGATTTCCAGCAGTTCTTCCAGGCTGGGCTTGCTGTCCGGCTTGGACTGGCGACGCTCCAACTCGCGATCAAGGCTGATGCAGAACGGCCCGAGAAAGCGCGAGAACACCGCTTGGATCAAGGCCTTTTTGGAGCCGAAATGATAGTTGACAGCAGCCAGGTTGACCCCGGCCTTGCTGGTGATCAGCCGCAATGAGGTTTCGGCAAAACCTTTTTCCGCGAACAACTGCTCGGCAGCATCGAGAATGCGTTCAACGGTTTCCGACTGGGCCATGGCTACTCCGCCTGACAAACACTTGTTTGAAACATACGTTTCAGGCTCCGTAATGTCAAGTCTGCGAGCCCTTTCAACGACCAGCCGGCGCGCTATTTAATCATACCTGCCACTGCCAGTTGGCGACCCTGGCAGCAGATTCCGACACCTGAACGACAAGCTTCAGGAGCGAGCATGACAAATGGAGGATTGCCAAGCGACATTCACTGTATATAATCCCAGCAACTGTATAAAAAGACAGAGCGATCGACATGCTAAAACTGACGCCACGCCAAGCTGAGATTCTGGCTTTTATCAAACGTTGCCTTGAAGACAATGGCTATCCGCCAACTCGTGCCGAAATCGCCCAGGAGTTGGGATTCAAGTCCCCCAATGCGGCGGAAGAACACCTCAAGGCGCTGGCCCGCAAGGGCGCCATCGAGATGACCCCCGGCGCCTCCCGAGGCATCCGCATTCCAGGCTTCGAAGCCAAGAACGACGACACCCTGCCGATCATCGGGCGCGTCGCTGCCGGTGCTCCCATCCTCGCCCAGCAGCACATCGAGGAATCCTGCAACATCAACCCGACCTTCTTCCATCCGCGCGCCGACTACCTGCTACGGGTCCACGGCATGAGCATGAAGGATATCGGCATTTTCGATGGCGACTTGCTGGCGGTACACACCACCCGTGAAGCCCGCAACGGCCAGGTGGTCGTAGCGCGCATCGGCGATGAAGTCACGGTCAAGCGCTTCAAGCGTGAAGGCAGCAAGGTCTGGCTGATTGCAGAAAACCCCGAGTTCGCCCCTATCGAAGTCAACCTGAAGGACCAGGACCTGGTGATTGAAGGCTTGAGTGTCGGCGTCATTCGCCGCTGAAGGAGGCTCCATGCAGTTCCCCCACGCACCACAACAGGCACAGCTACCCTTGTTCGAGGCGTTCATGGCACACCCCTTGACGCCCGCCCTCAAGGACGTGGTCGAGCCGCCCAAGAACAATACTCAGGAAGCCTTCAGCGAGCTGTCGCTACGCGGTACTGCCGGGAGCTGCCTGAACCTTCTGGCCCCCATCCTCAGGGAACTAAGCCAGGATCAGGACGCCCGCTGGCTGACCCTGATTGCCCCGCCCTCCAGCCTAACCCAGGCCTGGCTACGTGATGCCGGCCTGAATCGCGAACGCATCTTGCTGCTCCATCCGCGGGGTAACCAGAGCCCTCAACAGCTAGCCTGTGAGGCCCTGCGCCTAGGTCGCAGCCATACGGTAGTCAGTTGGCTGAATCCATTGAGCTCCAGCGCCCGGCAACAACTGGTCAGCGCTGCACGCACTGGCGAGGCGCAAAGCCTGAATATTCGCTTGGGATGAACAGCGGGAGGTCGCAGGAAATACGCTTGAATAACTCGGGGCTTCTCCAGGATTGAGAAGCCGGAACAATGCGACGAATGACCTAAAGAAAACCGATAGACGGCTTAGTGAAGAACCCGTGGACCATCTTCCTTGTCGATTTCACCCTCGACCAGGCGGCCAGCCATCTGTACACCGACACTCAACATGGCCTTGGCCACTTCGACATGCTGGCCCTGCAGAAAGGCCTTGGCATCCTCGGAGAAATCCAAAGTAACCAGAGAACCCTCGTCCTCAGCCCTACGCAGCTCAATACGGCCGTCTGGCAACTCGACAATTTCTAGAAAGGACGTTGGCATATAGATCTGTTCTCCACGAAAGGCGGGGGATTATACCAGCCATCATCCTCTCCCCGCTCAGGAATCGCCAACCCTCAGCAGACCGACCCTGCCTATTTGAAACGCCCAATGCTGCCCAATAAGCATGCGCAAGCACCTCGGCATCTTCAGAAATTCGGCTTGTATTCAATGCCAGCCGAGGCCTCACTGTCGGAGAACGGTACGATCAGTGGCTTGCTCAGGGCCAACCTGTTGATCAGAGAACCAGGGAACAACTGAATAGTGTTATTGAAGCGTTCCACATTCAGGTTGAACAAGGTAATGGCTCCACCGACATTACCTTCCTGCTCGGCAACCTCGCGCATCAGGTTGCTCAACAGCTCCACGGACCTGAGCTCAGGGTAGGCTTCAAGCGCGAGGTTCAACTCGCCCCGCAGAGCCTTGGCGCCCTGATCTACCGATTTGAGCGCACCGCCATCGGCTGCAGACGGCAAACTGCCAATAGCACTACGCAGCCCAACGATCTTTTCCAACAATTGGCTTTCATAAGCCTGAAAGCCGGCTACCTGGGGTTCGAGCAAATCCAGCACCTTGATTCTCTGGCGCTGGTAGGTCAAAACATCCGACCAGGCACGCTGGACACGGTTGTACGCGCTGACAATCCTGTTGTAGTGAACATAAGCAACAACACCCACGGCAATCACCGCAACCAGCAACAACTCCATTCCCTACTGCTCCATTTCATCAGCGACCTTCAATGGAAGGTCGAAATTATTGTCGTGCAACTCCGCCAACTCATGCACCAGGGCCAGTACCGGAAACAGATTCGGCAACTCCAACCCGCATTCGATGTTCGCGTAGAAGCTCGCTAGATCCTCAAGCGTGCCTGGATCCTTGTAGGCCATGACTTCTGCATCATCGAAGCTCAGGCATAGATGCCCCTGGCTGGAAAACTCCAGGTTCACTTTTTTCAGCCGCCGATGAAGACCCAGCAAAAAAGCCAGGATTGTAGGTGTCGCGAACTTTGCGCAATCCAACTCGCTGTCACCGGCAAAACTGAAGACCCTGTTGAATTCATCGGACGTGGTCTCGAAGACCTTGGGCCTAGTGCTTTTTTTGCTCGGCAGATCACTGCGCACCGTTACACCGGTAACCCAAGGAAAATCCACCACCAGGCTGAAGCGGTCGAAGTGCTCGTACACCTTTTCGCTCTCACCATCGGATTTGGTCTTGTTATGGGCGTTCACATAATGCAAATGGTGGAAGACAAAGGACAACTGATGCCGTCTCCCCTGATACACGCCCCTGGCCGAAGCCTCGATGCGACGACTGTCGTTACCACGGTCATAATCATCGAACTCCTCATTCAACCAACTCAGGCGCTCATCTGCAGTACCGCCCGGATCCCTGAGGCCATTGCTGAGAAACGAACATTTGCGGGCTATGTTCTTCGGCAACTCATCCAAGGCCGCCGAGCGGCTCATCCAAATGTACAGGCTGGCAAACCCCAGGCACGCAGTGGCGAACCACATCAACACCAGGCCTGCCAGGGCAGAGATCGCCGAGACAATGGCCAGCAGTAGCAACACCCAGGATTGGGCGTGATCGAACTGCAGCCCTCCCTTGAAGGCCTTGAGCCTGTCGATGACTATCAACAAGTCTTCATTGGACCGGGCCTGCAACACCGCCACATCGCAATCGCCCAACAAACGGATCAAATCAGCATCGTGCTTGAGAAACTGCATCATCCTTCCTTGATCAGCTCACCGAGTTCGGAGTCCTCTGTCGGACTATCATGTGCCAGCGCCAACTGGTGCACCCACTCCAGCACCGGGAATAGTCCTGGTAATTCAACCCCCTCCTCGATCCGCTCACGAAAGACCGAGAGATCACTCAAAGCTCCCAGATCGGCATGAGCCATGACCTGTGCATTATCGAAGCTCAGGCAGAGCCGCCCCTGACTGGAAAACTCAAGGTTCGGCTGGTCCAGGTGGCGCGCGAGCCCCAGCAGGAGATCCAAGGTCGCAGGTGTGACGAATCGCTCGCAACTGGCCTGGTCATTGCCCCGAAGCACAAAGACCTCATTGAAAGCGTTGCAGTCAGTCTTGAATGGTTGTCCCGCCAGGGTGGCCTCCAATGGACGGGATCGAACCGCAATGTCCGTGACCCAAGGAAAATCCACTACCAGGCTATAGCGATTGAAAGTCTCGAAGACTGTTCTGTAGCTGCCCCCCGCCCCACGCTGGAGACTGGAGGTAACGTACTGCAGCTGGTGATACTCGAACGCCAGCCGATGGCGGCTCCCCTGATAGGCCCCCTGGACCGAGTCGACGATGTGACGTCGCTCATTACCTCGCTGATACTCGGCAAATTCGCTATTGAGCTTCTTCAAGCGCCAATCGGCAGTGCTGTCGAATTCGCTCAGCTCGTTACAGAACAAAGCACACTTGCGGGCAATGCTCGTTGCCAGGTCCGTTAACGATCCGGAAAGCCCTTTACGGGTGTAATAACTGAAAAAAGCCAAGGCCAGGCCCACCCAGAAAAACCCGCCCATCCCATCCATCAAAAGCGCCGTGGCGAAAGAGGCAAAGGCCAGTACCAGGAGGACTATCGATTGCACATGATCGAACTCCAACCCGCCGGGAAATACATCGAGCCTGTCGAGCACCTCTAGCAGATCCGCATTGCAACGGGCACGCGCAACCCGCACCTGAGAGTCGCTCAGCAGGCGAACCAGCGCCTGGTCACGCAAGAAGAACAGCATGAATCTTCCTTGATCAAATAGTCTTACGGCGAATCAGCTGGCACTCAGGTTCAGCACTCGTTCAAGCCGTCCCGAAAGCGAATGGCCAGGGCCTTGAGATTCTGCCGCCAGCTTTCCAGCTCCTCGCGCCCCAGCTCCGGTTGTTCTTCCTCATCGAGGTTGACCGCCACGATAAGTGGCTGGGTGACATCGCCCTTGGGCTTGTGGGGCACCCTTGGCGGCTGGAGCAACGCTGCATAGGCAGTTAACAGCTGCGCCAGCCAGCTTTGCGGGCTCTGCGCCAGCTCGACCAGCTCCGCCAGTTCAGGAATCGCGATGCTCTCCAGCACATCACGATTGAGTATCTGCTCCACCCGCGCAGCGCCCGCCTGGGGCAACCGGTAGAACCCGGCGATCTCATGACACAAGCCCAGCAACGCCCCGTACAGGTGAAACAGTACTGACTCACGCCCCGCCTGGACCAGAGCCTGGGCATTCATCGCTCGCCCCTCTTCAGCCCGCGCCAGAGCCTCCAGGGCCAGGCCGGCGAAGTAGATCTTCTGATTGGTACGGGTATAGAGCTCGTGGGCCATGTAGGCAGCCTCCACTGCGAGAAGAGAACCGGGTGCGAATGGCACAGTTTCAGGGATCAATCCTGTCGGCCGCAAGCCAAAAGAAAGGCCGCATGCTCCGTGGGAACATGCGGCCTCGTGAATCACCGAGCCAGATACCCGGCTCCAGCGCTCAATGGACCTCAGCGCTTGTCTTCGATCTTCCAGCTACCGCCATCGTAGAAAGCGCGCCAGCCAGTAGGCTTGCCATCGACTTCGGTCTGCACGTACTGCTCCTTGGTCTTGCGGCTATAGCGCACGACTGCGGGACGGCCATCAGGATCCTTCTGCGGCGCCTCGCACAGGAAGTGATACTTCGGATCGATCTCGTCCTTGTGCGGGATCAGCTCGAGCACCAGCGGTGCACGGGTCTCACGGTTTTTCGGGAACTGGCTGGCAGCCAGGAACAACCCCGATGCACCGTCACGCAGGATATAGGTGTCGTTGACCTTCTCGCACTTGAGCTCGGGCATCTTCACCGGATCCATCTTCGGCGGCGCCGCATCGCCGCTCTTGAGCAGCTTGCGGGTGTTCTTGCAGGTCGCATTGGTGCAACCGAAGAACTTGCCGAAACGACCGGTCTTGAGCTGCATTTCGCTACCGCACTTGTCGCACTCCAGGCTCGGGCCTTCGTAGCCCTTGATCCGGTAGCTGCCCTCTTCGATCTCATAGCCGGCGCAATCCGGGTTGTTGCCACAGATATGCAGCTTGCGCTTTTCATCCAGCAGGTAAGCGTCCATCGCCGTGCTGCAGATCGGGCAACGATGCTTGCCGCGCAGTACCAGGGACTCGGACTCACCCTCGTCGTCCGCCGCGATCTCGTCGCCCGGAACCAGGTTGACCGTGGCCTTGCAGCGCTCCTTGGGCGGCAGGCTATAACCCGAGCAGCCCAGGAACACGCCTGTGGAAGCCGTACGGATCTGCATCGGCCGGCCGCAGGTCAGGCATGGGATATCGGTCATGACCGGCTGGTTGGCGCGCATACCGCTTTCAGCGCCCTCCGCGACCTCGAGCTTGTTCTTGAAGTCGCCGTAGAACTCGTCGAGCACGTTCTTCCAGTCACGCTCGCCCTGGGCCACGTCGTCGAGATTCTCTTCCATGCCGGCAGTGAAGCCGTAGTCCATGAGGTTGGAGAAGCTTTCGGAGAGGCGTTCGGTAACGATGTCGCCCATCTTTTCCGAGTAGAAGCGACGGTTGTGCAGGGTCACATAACCGCGATCCTGGATGGTGGAGATGATCGCCGCATAGGTCGAAGGACGGCCGATGCCACGCTTCTCCATCTCCTTCACCAGGCTGGCTTCGGAGTAGCGCGCCGGCGGCTTGGTGAAGTGCTGGCTCGGGTCCAGCTTGATCAGTTTCAGGACTTCGCCCTGGGCCATGTCGGGCAACACATCGTCGTCGCCCGGCTTGCTCACCTGGGGCATGACCCGGGTGTAACCGTCGAACTTGAGGATACGACCCTTGGCGCGCAGCTCGAACTCACCAGCGGCAACGCTGACAGTGGTGGACAGGTATTGCGCTGGCGGCATCTGGCAGGCCACGAACTGGCGCCAGATCAGCTCATACAGGCGCTCGGCATCACGTTCCATGCCCGACAGCTTGCTCGGATGGGTGTGCACATCGGACGGACGAATCGCTTCGTGCGCCTCCTGGGCCCCTTCCTTGCTGCTGTAGACATTGGGCGAGGCTGGCAGGTACTTGTCACCGAACTCGCTCTCGATATAGCTACGAGCCATCGCCACGGCGTCGGCCGAGAGGTTGGTGGAGTCGGTACGCATGTAGGTGATGTAGCCCGCTTCATACAAGCGCTGGGCCATCATCATGGTCTTCTTCACCCCGAAGCCCAGGCGGTTGCTCGCAGCCTGCTGCAGGGTGGAAGTAATGAACGGGGCCGAAGGCTTGCTGCTGGTGGGCTTGTCTTCGCGCTTGGCGACGCTGTAGGACGACGCCTTGAGCTTCTCCAGGGCCGCCATGGCCTGGGCTTCGTTGAGCGGCTTGAAGGCCTCGCCGTTCTCGCGCGCCACTTCGAAACGCACCTTGGCGTTCTTCGCGGTACCGAGGTCGGCATGCACCTCCCAGTATTCTTCGGGGATGAAAGCGCGGATTTCGCGCTCACGCTCCACTACCAACTTGACCGCCACCGATTGCACGCGGCCGGCGGACAGGCCACGGGCGATCTTGGCCCACAGCAGCGGCGACACCATGTAGCCCACTACACGGTCGAGGAAACGCCGGGCCTGCTGGGCATTGACCCGATGGATATCCAGCTCGCCGGGCTGGGAGAAGGCGTCCTGGATCGCCTTCTTGGTGATTTCGTTGAACACCACGCGCTTGTAGCGCTCGTCGTCACCGCCGATGGCTTCGCGCAGGTGCCAAGCAATGGCCTCCCCTTCGCGGTCCAAGTCCGTTGCGAGATAGATGGTGTCGGCATCCTTGGCAAGGCGGCGCAGCTCTTCGATGACCTTTTCCTTGCCGGGAAGGATTTCGTACTTGGCTTTCCAGCCGTGCTCGGGGTCGACGCCCATGCGCGCCACCAGCTGCTTGCGCGCCTTTTCCTTCGGCGACAGTGCCGGGGCTTCGCCCGCGGCCTTGCCACGCTTGGCGGCCGGCTCCTTGGCGGCACTTGCCGAACCGCTGGTGGGCAGGTCTCGGATATGGCCGATACTCGACTTCACCACGTATTGGTTACCCAAGTACTTGTTGATGGTCTTGGCCTTAGCCGGGGATTCCACAATGACCAGCGATTTGCCCATGGATCGGAAAATTCCTGAATTCGAGAAGTTGAGGCGGATGGCGCCTGACGCGGCACCGCTATATATAGTGGCAACAAGGTGAGGTCAAGCGCGGGGTACTGCGCGACCTGCGCTCAAGCCGGTGAAAAAAGACTGGGTTCGGCCTGCACCAAAGCAAAGCGTGGGACCTGCTCGCCGTCAACTTCGACTGACTCCAGGAACATGCTCAAGGGGCGTACCCAAAAGCCGTAATCGCCATACAGGGCTTGGTAGAACACCACTTCTTCTTCCGTTTCCGAATGCCGCGCCACGCTGAAGACGCGGTACTGCGGCCCTTTGTAATGCTGGTAGAGCCCGGGTTGTAACTGCATGCTCTGGCCCTCTTGCAAAAAAAATTAAAAATCTTCAGAAAAACAAAAACCGGGGCACAGGGCCCCGGCTTCCATCAACCCAACGCTTAAACGCGTTCGAAGACGGTCGAGATACCCTGGCCAAGGCCGATGCACATGGTGGACACACCGAAGGTGCCGCCATTCTGCTTCATGACATTGAGCAGCGTCCCCGAGATACGGGCCCCGGAACAACCGAACGGGTGACCCAGGGCGATTGCGCCGCCGTGCAGGTTAACCTTCTCGTCCATCTTGTCGAGTACTTTCAGATCTTTCAGCACTGGCAGGGCCTGTGCGGCGAAAGCTTCGTTAAGTTCGAAGAAGTCGATATCAGCGATTCCCAGGCCCGCACGCTTCAAGGCTTTTTGCGTAGCCGGTACTGGACCATAGCCCATGATCGCCGGATCCACACCTGCTACCGCCATCGAGCGAATCACTGCCATCGGCTGGATACCCAGGTCCTGGGCACGCTGGGCAGACATCACGATCATGCACGAGGCACCGTCGGTGATCTGCGACGAAGTACCGGCAGTCACGGTACCGCCCTTGGGGTTGAACGCCGGCTTCAGGGCCGCCAGGCTTTCCAGGGTAGTGTCCGGACGGATGGTTTCGTCGTAGTCGAACAGCTTCAGGAAGCCATTCTCGTCGTAACCCTGCATCGGGATGATCTCGTCCTTGAACTTGCCCTCCAGGGTCGCCTTGTGGGCGAGCTGGTGGGAGCGCAGGCCAAAGGCGTCCTGCTGCTCACGGGTGATGCCATGCATCTTGCCCAGCATCTCGGCAGTCAGGCCCATCATGCCCGAGGCTTTGGCCGCGTACAGGGACATGTGCGGGTTCGGATCGACGCCATGCATCATGCTCACGTGGCCCATGTGCTCGACGCCGCCGACGACGAACACGTCACCGTTACCGGTCATGATCGCCTGCGCCGCAGTGTGCAGTGCGCTCATGGACGAGCCGCACAAGCGGCTGACGGTCTGGCCAGCCGACGTGTGAGGGATCTGGGTCATCAGCGAGGCCATGCGGGCGATGTTCCAGCCCTGCTCCAGGGTCTGGTTGACACAGCCCCAGATCACGTCTTCGACTTCCGCCGGATCGACCTTGGCGTTGCGCTCCAGCAGCTTGCTGATCAGGTGTGCCGACATGTCTTCGGCACGGGTGTTGCGGTGCATGCCGCCCTTGGAGCGGCCCATCGGAGTACGACCGAAGTCGACAATCACGACGTCTCTAGGATTCAAGCTCATATGTTCACTCTCGCTCTAGTGTGGGCGCTTAACCGAAGAAGCTCTGGCCGTTCTTGGCCATCTCACGCAGCTTCGCGGTCGGGTGGTACAGCGCGCCCAGATCGGCGTACTGGTCGGCCAGGGCAACGAACTCGGCAACACCGACGGAATCGATGTAGCGCAGCGCACCGCCACGGAATGGAGGGAAACCAATACCGTAGACCAGACCCATGTCGGCTTCGGCAGCGGTCTCGACGATGCCATCTTCCAGGCAGCGAACGGTTTCCAGGCACAGCGGGATCATCATCCAGTTGATGATGTCTTCGTCGGTGACTTCACGCTGCTCGTAGACGATCGGCTTGAGCACTTCCAGCACCGACGGATCGGCGACCTTCTTCTGCTTGCCGCGCTTGTCGGTCTCGTAGGCGTAGAAGCCCTTGCCATTCTTCTGGCCCAGGCGCTTGGCCTCGTAGAGCACGTCGATGGCCGAACGGCGATCGTCCTTCATGCGATCCGGGAAGCCTTCAGCCATCACGTCACGACCGTGGTGGCCGGTGTCGATGCCGACCACGTCCATCAGGTAGGCCGGGCCCATCGGCCAGCCGAACTTCTCCATGATCTTGTCGATGCGCACGAAGTCCACGCCAGCGCTGACCAGCTTGGCGAAACCACCGAAATACGGGAACAGCACGCGGTTGACCAAAAAGCCCGGGCAGTCGTTGACCACGATCGGGTTCTTGCCCATTTTCTTGGCGTAGGCAACGGTGGTGGCCACTGCTTGTTCGCTGGACTTCTCGCCACGGATCACTTCCACCAGAGGCATCATGTGCACCGGGTTGAAGAAGTGCATGCCGACGAAGTTTTCCGGACGCTTGAGGGCCTTGGCTAGCAGGCTGATGGAGATGGTCGAGGTGTTGGACGCCAGGATGGTGTCCTCCTTGACCTGTGCCTCGACCTCGGCCAGGACGATTTGCTTGACCTTGGGGTTCTCGACGACAGCCTCGACCACCAGGTCGACATTGCCGAAATCGCCGTAGGACAGGGTCGGGCGAATGCCGTTGAGCACTTCAGCCATCTTCGCTGCGGTCATGCGACCTTTGTCGACGCGACCTACCAGCAATTTCGCAGCCTCAGCCAGGCCCTGCTCGATACCGTGTTCGTTGATGTCCTTCATCAGGATCGGCGTGCCTTTGGAAGCCGACTGATAAGCGATGCCACCCCCCATGATGCCGGCACCGAGTACGGCGGCCTGCTTCACATCCTTGGCGATCTCATCGTAGGCCTTGGCCTTGCGCTTGAGTTCCTGGTCGTTCAGGAACAGGCCGATCAGGCTCTGGGCGGCCGAAGTCTTGGCCAGCTTGACGAAGCCGGCTGCTTCCACTTCCAGGGCCTTGTCGCGACCGAAGTTGGCAGCCTTCTGGATGGTCTTGATCGCTTCGACCGGCGCCGGGTAGTTCGGACCTGCCTGGCCTGCGACGAAACCCTTGGCGGTTTCGAAAGCCATCATCTGCTCGATGGCGTTGAGCTTGATTTTCTCCAGCTTCGGCTGGCGCTTGGCCTTGTAGTCGAACTCGCCGGAAATAGCCCCCTTGATCAGGGTCAGGGCAGCATCCTTGAGCTTCTCAGGGGCCACCACTGCATCCACGGCACCAACTTTCAGCGCGTCTTCGGCACGGTTTTCCTTGCCGGCGGCGATCCATTCGATGGCATTGTCGGTACCGATCAGGCGCGGCAGGCGCACGGTGCCGCCGAAGCCCGGGTAGATGCCCAGCTTGACTTCCGGCAGGCCGATCTTGGCGCTGGCGGACATGACGCGGTAGTCCGCCGCCAGGCACATTTCCAGGCCGCCGCCCAGGGCGATGCCGTTGATGGCGGCAACGGTCGGCACGTTAAGGTCTTCGAAATCGCTGAAGATCTTGTTGGCTTCGAGGTTGCCCGCCACCAGCTCCGCATCCGGCAGCTTGAAGTTATCGACAAACTCGGTGATGTCGGCGCCGACGATGAACACGTCCTTGCCACTGCTGACGATCACGCCCTTGATCGAAGCATCTGCCTTGATGGTGTCAACAGCCTGACGCAATTCGTTCAGGGTTAGACGGTTGAACTTGTTGACGGACTCACCCTTGAGGTCGAAATTCAATTCGACGATACCGCTTTCAAGAGCCTTAACCGTGATGGCTTTACCTTCGTAAATCATCAACTGATCTCCACGATATGGAAGCTGAACAGTACACGTCGGACGCTAACTTCTGGCATGGCACTGACGTCACCGTCGATGCTAACGCCAATCCGCCAGGCACACCCGCCAACGCGATAGTCGGGAATCTGTATAGAGTCGCCTAAGATATAAACGCTCATTTCATACGCCCGTTTGATTTGGGTACGCCACATTCACGGAAAATCCACGAATTGTCAATCGTCCAAAATGCCGTTTGAAACGCGACTTTGCGGTCATTCCCGCACTGCACGGACCACCAACACTCCCCTGCATTTATAGTCATTCATAGGATCAATATTTAGAAAAATCGCCCTAAATCTCCGCTGTCACGGACCAAAGGCAACTACATCAGGAAGATATCTAGAGAGAAAACAGGGCCTTTCGATCGAAGGCACCGTGTCGAATGAACGCAAGAGCGAGCCGCGCCCGCGCTTATACCGGATGGCTCCATGGCAGCGACCTGGCCGGCCAGCCCTCCCAATGCCAAGCTCGCGCCCTTACTGCTCGCAAGCGCCTTGGCTACGCCTGCCTGCCCGGCCCTCAAGCCAGGGACTTGAGGACCGTGGCAATGTCCTGCAATACACTGATTTCACCGCGCTCATTCCAATACACGGCGATCATCTGCTTGTCCGCTTCAACCTTGAACACGCCGAAGGGCAAGCTGCGCAGTTGCTTGAGCAGTGACTCATCGTCACAAGGCTCGCGCCATTGATTGACCCAGTTACCGGGTTCTACCTGCCAATAACTCCAGCAGGCGGCCTGGCCATTGCGTCGCGGCCGATGATATTGCGGACAAGGATCAGGAGGCTCCTGCCCCAGCCAATGCGGCCATTGCTGGGGCGCCAGCTGCATGGCCAGCCCCATTCGCCGGGCCTCCATGCGCAAGGCGATCAACCCATTCTGGCGGCGCGAAGGTCGCAACCATGCCCAAGGGCTGAGGACCACCACAAGGATTGACACCACTATCCAGACCGTCATATCTGTACTCTCGATTCTTGATGAGCGGGCCTGGTTGGAACCAACCCGCTTGAAACCAGCCATACTTGAAGCAATTGCAATCCTCAGGAGGAGCGCCTCATGTCCTACCACCATATTCTGGTCGCCGTAGATCTAACCGAAGAGTGCGATCCTGTTATCCATCGTGCTCGCGAGCTATCGGTAAGCAATTCCGCCAAGCTGTCGCTGGTACATATTGTCGAACCCATGGCCATGGCCTTTGGCGGCGATGTCCCGATGGATCTTTCGCAACTGCAGCAACAACAGTTCGACCAGGCCAGGGAACGCCTCGATCGGCTGATCAACAAGTACCCGGAGTTGACCAAGGAGTACAGCCACCTGACCTATGGCCAACCGCGCCAGGAAATCCATCACCTGGCCAAGGAACAGGAATGCGACCTGATCGTGGTCGGCAGCCATGGCCGCCACGGCCTTGCCCTGCTACTGGGCTCCACCGCCAATGACGTCCTGCACGGCGCCCCCTGCGACGTACTCGCGGTCCACCTGGCCAAGCGCTAAGCATTCGGCCTCGAAAAAAAGCCCGACTCTAGAATCGGGCTTTTCATATGGCGCCGGTCACTCAGGCATCCAGCTCCGCCCAGCGCTCGACCATCTGGTCCAGCTCGGCATTCAACTGCTCCAGCTGTGCAATGACCGCCGCAGTCTCAGCCACGGGACGCTGGTAGAAACCGGCATCGGCCATCTCGGCCTCGACAGCGGCAATGCGCTGCTCCATCGCCTCGATCTGCCCTGGCAGTGCCTCAAGCTCGCGCTGCAGCTTGTAGCTGAGTTTCTTCTTCGCTGCAGGTGCATCCTGTGCCGGCGCCGATGCCTGCACCGGTGGTACTACCGCGGAGTTCAGCTCGGCCTTGCCGGACTTGTTCTCGGTCACACCCAGCAACCGTGGCGAACCACCCTGGCGAATCCAGTCCTCATAACCACCGACATACTCGCGTACGCGCCCCTCACCCTCGAACACCAGGGTGCTGGTCACCACGTTGTCGAGGAATGCCCGATCGTGACTGACCATCAACACTGTGCCCTGGTAGTTCGACAGCACCTCTTCGAGCAGCTCGAGGGTCTCCACGTCCAGATCGTTGGTTGGTTCGTCCAGCACCAGCAGGTTGGCCGGCTTGCTGAACAGCTTGGCCAACAGCAACCGCGCCCGCTCACCACCCGATAGCGCCTTGACGGGCGTACGGGCCCGCTGTGGACTGAACAGGAAGTCGCCCAGGTAGCTGAGCACGTGGCGGTTCTGGCCATCGATCTCGATGAAGTCGCGGCCTTCGGCGACGTTGTCGATCACGGTCTTTTCCAGGTCCAGCTGATGGCGCAGCTGGTCGAAATAGGCCACCTCGATCCGCGTCCCCTCCTCGACCTTACCGCTGCTGGGCACCAGGCCACCGAGCATCAGCTTGAGCAGGGTGGTCTTGCCAGTACCGTTGGCACCCAGCAGGCCGATACGATCACCGCGCTGCAGGACCATGGAGAAGTCCTTGACCAGGAACGGACCGTCCGGATGGGCGAAGCTGACATTCTCCAGCACCATCACTTGCTTGCCGGACTTGTCCGCCGCTTCCAGCTGGATGTTGGCCTTGCCGGTGCGCTCGCGACGCTGGCTGCGTTCCACGCGCAAGGCCTTGAGTGCTCGCACCCGACCTTCGTTACGGGTGCGACGGGCCTTGATGCCCTGGCGAATCCAGACTTCTTCCTGGGCCAGGCGCTTGTCGAACAACGCATTGGCGGTTTCTTCCGCCGCCAATGCGGCTTCCTTGTGGACCAGGAAGCTGGCGTAGTCGCCGTTCCAGTCGATCAGGCCGCCACGGTCCAGCTCGAGGATGCGGGTAGCCAGGTTCTGCAGGAACGAACGGTCGTGGGTGATGAAGAGCACGGCCCCCGGGAAGTCCTTCAAGGCCTCCTCGAGCCAGGCGATTGCACCGATGTCCAGGTGGTTGGTCGGTTCATCGAGCAGCAGCAGGTCCGGCTCCGCCACCAGGGCCTGGGCCAGCAGGACACGCCGGCGCCAGCCACCGGACAGTTCGGCCAGGGTCTTGTCGGCCGGCAGTTGCAAACGGCTCAGGGTGCTGTCCACCAACTGCTGCAAGCGCCAACCATCACGGGCTTCAAGGTCGTGCTGGACGTGCATCAGCTTTTCCAGGTCGGCATCGGTGACGATGTTCTGGCTCAGGTGATGGTACTGGGCCAGCAACTCGCCAACCCCCGACAGCCCCTGGGCGACCACGTCGAACACCGTCCGACCGTCGGCCACCGGCAGCTCCTGGGGCAACTCGCCGATCTTCAGGCCAGGTGCGCGCCATATGGAGCCGTCATCGGGTTTCTGATCACCCTTGACCAGCTTCATCATGCTGGACTTGCCAGTGCCGTTACGACCGATGATGCACACCCGCTCACCACGGGCGATCTGCCAGGACACCTTGTCCAACAACGGCATGGCGCCGAAAGCAAGGGACACATCGCTTAATTTGAGCAGGGTCATGTTCTTCTCCAAAAACCGGGCGCGCATTCTACCTGACTTGCGCCCGTTGAAGGCCGGCTATTTCGCCACCGGCGGCATTGCTACAACATTTGTTGCCAACTGATACCAGCGGGCCGGCAAAGCTTTTACCGGTTGCTGGCAAAAGGCTAAGCTAGTGAACAATCAGTGTTGGCCCTGTCGGCACTTGTCATGATTTCTCTGCCCGGATGTCTCATGCGCAGTCGCCTTTTCAGCCTCTTATCCTGTCTGCTTCTTTCCGCTACTGCCGCTCAATCCGTCCAGGCGGCAGACCTGACCCTGCAGCGCCAGTACTACGACGAAGCCAAGCGCGCCCTGGCCAAGGGCGACTCCGGCCCCTACTTCCGTTATGCCGATGCCCTGCGCGACTACCCCCTCGAGCCGTACCTGGCCTATGACGAGCTCACCGCCCGGTTGAAGTCCGCCAGCAATGCCGAGATCGAGAAGTTCCTCGCCGAACATGGCGACCTGCCGCAGGCCAACTGGATGAAACTGCGCTGGCTACGTTGGCTGGCAGAACGCGGTGACTGGGCGACCTTCACCAAGTACTACGACCCCAAGCTCAACTTCACCGAGCTCGACTGCCTCAACGGCCAGTACCAACTGGGCCACAACCTCAAGGCCGAGGGCTACGCCACCGCCGAAAAGCTCTGGCTGAGCGGCAAGTCCCAGCCGGCGGCCTGCGACGGCCTGTTCGGCCAGTGGGCCGCCGAAGGCCAGCTGACCGAACAAAAACGCTGGCAACGGGCCAAGCTGGCGGCCGAAGCGCGTAACTACGCCCTGGCCAACAGCCTGGTCAACAGCATGACCACCCTGGCACCCCAGGGCCGCCTGCTGGTGGACGTGGCCCAGAAACCGGAGCTGCTGAGCCAGCCTTCGCGCTTCCAGCCCGTCAACGAAGCCATGTCCGACGTGGTCGGCCTCGGCCTGCGTCGCCTGGCCCGCCAGGACCCGGACAAGGCCATGGCGTTGCTGGATGGCTATGCCAGCAGCATGCACTTCTCCCGTGACGAAAAAGTGGCCATCGCCCGCGAGATCGGCCTGACCCTGGCCCGCCGCTTCGACAGCCGCGCCCTGGACGTGATGACCAAGTACGACCCCGAGCTGCGGGACAACACCGTGTCCGAATGGCGCCTGCGCCTGCTGTTGCGCCTGGCGCGCTGGGAAGACGCCTACCAGCTGACCCGCAAATTGCCCCAGGAGCTGGCCAGCACCAACCGCTGGCGCTACTGGCAAGCGCGCAGCCTGGAACTGGCGGAACCGAAGAACCCCCAGGCCCAGGCACTGTTCAAGGGCCTGTCCCGGGAGCGCGACTTCTATGGTTTCCTCGCCGCCGACCATGCCAAGGCCCCCTACCAGTTGAACAACCAGCCGCTGATGCTCAGCCAGGCGGTGATCAACAAGGTACGCAACACCCCTGGGGTGCGTCGCGCCCTGGAGCTCCACGCCCGTGGACAGATCGTCGACGGACGTCGCGAGTGGTACCACGTCAGCCGGCACTTCAACCGCGACGAAATGGTCGCCCAGGCGCGGCTGGCCTATGACCTCAAATGGTACTTCCCGGCCATCCGCACCATCAGCCAGGCCCAGTACTGGGACGACCTGGACATTCGCTTCCCCATGGCCCACCGCGACACCCTGGTGCGCGAGGCCAAGGTCCGCGGCCTGCATTCAAGCTGGGTATTTGCCATCACCCGCCAGGAAAGCGCCTTCATGGATGACGCCCGCTCCGGTGTCGGCGCCAGCGGCCTGATGCAATTGATGCCTGGTACCGCCAAGGAAACCGCACGCAAGTTCAGCATTCCCCTGGCATCGCCGCAGCAGGTACTGGACCCGGACAAGAACATCCAACTGGGCGCGGCCTATCTCAGCCAGGTCCATAGCCAGTTCAACGGTAACCGGGTACTGGCCTCCGCGGCCTACAACGCCGGCCCGGGGCGGGTACGCCAATGGCTGAAGGGGGCCGACCACCTGAGCTTCGACGTCTGGGTGGAGAGCATTCCCTTCGATGAAACCCGCCAGTACGTGCAGAACGTCCTGTCCTATTCGGTGATCTACGGCCAGAAGCTCAATTCGCCGCAACCCCTGGTGGACTGGCATGAGCGGTACTTCGACGACCTCTAGCGCCCCGCCCAGTAAAAAGCCCGCATGGTAGCGGGCTTTTTTCGTCTATCCCCCGCCCCTTGGTTGTGATCGGGTACGAAGCGGCCGCGATACTGTGAGTGGCGAGGCTGCGTCCTCGTGCGCAGCCTCGCAAGCTCGGCAGCGGCGATAGGAGCACGCAGCCATCAAACCGAACCATCACTGAATTGCAGCGCTGCCAGTCGCGCATACAACGGGCTGCTGACAAGCAACTGCTGGTGGCTGCCTACCGCCACCAGGCGACCATGATCCATGACCGCAATGCGGTCGGCATTCTTCACCGTCGCCAGGCGATGGGCAATCACCAGGGTGGTGCGGTTCCTCATGAGGCTCGGCAAGGCCTGCTGGATCAGGTGCTCGCTTTGCGCATCGAGGGCGCTGGTAGCCTCGTCCAGCAACAGGATCGGCGCATCCACCAGCAAGGCCCGGGCAATCGCCAGGCGCTGGCGCTGGCCGCCAGACAGCCCCTGCCCCGCATCGCCCAGATGGGTCTGGTACCCCTGGGGCATCTGCTCGATGAACTCATGGGCATAGGCGATCCTTGCCGCCTCCTGGATCTGTTCCAGGCTCGCACCGGGATTACCGTAGCGAATGTTCTCCTCGATACTGCCGTAGAACAGCGCCGGGCTCTGGGACACCAGGGCAAAGCAACGGCGCAAGTCCAGCGGATCGAGACGGGTCAGGGGCACGCCATCGAGAAGGATCTGCCCCTGCTGCGGATCGTAGAAACGCAGCAGCAAATCATAGAGAGTGGATTTACCGGCACCCGAAGGCCCGACCAGTGCCAGGGTTTCTCCGGCCTGGATATTCAGGGAAAGGCCATCCAGGGCATAACGGTCCGGGCGCGACGGATAGGCGAACCGCAACCCCTCGAGCTGCAATGCGCCTTGCGCCCTAGCCGGCAGGCTCACCAATCCGCTCTCGGGCGCCAGGATGACGCTGTCTGCCCGCAACAGTTCGGCAATTCGCTCAGCAGCCCCTGCCGCCCGCTGCAACTCGCCGATCACCTCGCTCAAGGTCCCGAAGGCACTGCCGACGATCAGGCTGTAGAACACGAAGGCGGCCAGCTCACCGCCGGAAATTCGCCCGGCGATCACGTCCATGCCACCGACCCAGAGCATCACTCCCACGGCACCCAGAACCAGCACGATCACCAGGGTGATCAGCCAGGCCCTCTGGACAATGCGCTGGCGCGCCGTACGGAACGCCTCCTCCACAGTCACGGCAAAACGCTGCTCGTCCTGGGGCTGGTGGTTGTAGGCTTGGACTGTCTTGATCTGGCCGAGGGTTTCCGCAACATAGCTGCCGACATCGGCGATCCGGTCCTGGCTCAGGCGCGACAGGCTGCGCACCCGGCGACCGAAGAACAGGATCGGTACCAATACCAGCGGCAAGGCGATCACGACGATGCTGGTGAGCTTGGGGTTGGTGATAAACAACAGCACCACCCCACCCAGCACCATCAGGGCGTTGCGCAGGAATAACGACAAGGACGAGCCGATCACCGATTGCAGCAACGTGGTGTCTGCCGTCAGCCGGGACTGGATCTCCGAACTGCGATTGTTCTCGTAGAAGCCAGGGTGCAAGTAGATCAAGTGGTTGAACACCTGGCGCCGAATGTCCGCCACGCAGCGCTCGCCAATCCAGGACACCAGGTAAAAGCGCACGAATGTCCCCACCGCCAGGGCCAGCACCAGCAGCAGGAACAGGGCGATGGACTGGTTCAGCAGATGGGGGGACTGGGTCATGAAACCCTGGTCCACCAACAGCCGGATACCCTGCCCCATGGACAGGGTAATGCCCGCAGTCAGGATCAGTGCCAGCAAGGCTCCCAACGCCTGCCAACGGTAGGGAGCGATAAAGCGGCCGGCCAGTTTCAAGGCCCGGCGATGACGAGAAGAAAGCATGCCGTTCATCCATTGACGCACCAGCGTTCGATCCGTCGCAGCCTCGGCAACGAGATGAATTCGCAGGAACTTTGGTAAATCACAATGAGTCAGGTTGATTATGACCAGTAACACTAGGACCTAGAGATTATCGGTCTAATCTATGCCTGGCACTCCCCAGGTATTTCTGTTGGAGTGAAGTTACCGGGCCAGCCCTGGCGGTGATCTGTAACAGCTTGGTCACCCGGTCATTCTAAAGTAAGCACACAACCTGATGAGGAGACAGGCCATGTCCTTGCAACACAGCAGCAATGACAAGATTCAAGTAATTCGTACCCAGCCTAACCAGTCTCTGGGGTGTGCCATCATCGACGCCCAAGGCCGCGAAGTACCTATTACTGAAGACATGATCCAGAACGCCTGCCGCGAACTGGAAAAGCGACTGGTCAAGCCTGCTCGGCAAGATTGACACATAGCCTCACGTCCTCTTGACCCGGCCTGGTGGCCGGGTTTTTTATGGGCGTACCGCTAGACCTGGCTGGCTCCCAGGGCCCGGACGATCCTGCTCAAAGCCGCTGATTCGCCCTGGATTCGCACCTGCAAACCGTCAATCTCACGGCGCTCAGGGTAATGCTTGCGCAGCCCGTCGAAAGCACTGCGCTGCAGGGCGACGTTATCCGACAGGCTACGCCGAAAATCCGCATCGTCCCGGCGCGGGTCATACACCGCCCGGCAGATCGCTGCCAGGGCCCAGGCCGGATCGGCATTGGCATTCAGGCTGACCTGCGCCACCCAGGGGGCTGGCAGCAGGGTCTCCAGGCGAACCTGCTCGGCATGACCAAAATGCCGGCAGAACGCCTGGTAGATCTGCGCCGTCCCCCGTTGCTTGCCATCCAGGCTGTAGCCGGCGATGTGCGGCGTGGCCAGCACGCAAAGGTCGGCCAGTGCACTGTCCACCGTGGGTTCCTCCTCCCAGACATCCAGCACCGCCTGCAGGTCCTCGCGCTGCACCAGCACTTCACGCAGTGCACGGTTGTCCACCACCGGGCCCCGGGCGGCATTGATCAACCAGGTTCCCTGGCGCAGCCGCTCCAGGCGCTGGCGATCCAGCAAGTGCCAGGTACGATGCTCGCCATGCCGGGTCAGCGGCGTGTGCAGGCTGATGACATCACAACGCTCGAGCAACTGCTCCAGGCTGACATAGTCGCCACCTTCCACCGCCTGGCGCTGGGGATCACAGACCAGTACGTTCCAGCCCAGGCCGCGCAGCACCTCGATCAACCGCCCCCCCACCTCGCCAGCCCCGACCACGCCGTAACAGCGCCGGGCCAGGTCGACACCCTCGAGCTCGGCCAGGGTCAGCAGGCTGCCCAACACGTAATCCACCACGCCACGGGCGTTACATCCCGGCGCGCTGGACCAAGTGATGCCGGCCTGCTGGAAGTAGTCCAGGTCCAGGTGATCGGTACCGATGGTGCAAGTGCCGACAAAACGTACCGGGCTCCCCTCGAGCAAAGCCTGGTCGACCCGGGTCACCGAACGCACTAGCAGGACATCGGCCTGCGCTACGCTCTGCCGATCGATGGCGCGCCCGGGAAAGCGCCGGATCTCGCCGAAACCGGCAAAGAACTCATCGATCAGGGGAATGTTTTCGTCGGCAACAATCAACATGGCAGGCTCCTCTTGGGGAGCCGCAGTTTAGGCCCAGATCCAGGCACGAACCAGCACAGCGTGCAGGCGCAGAAAAATTGGCCACTGGGCATTACAAATCCACAACACGGGTTTTTTCCTGACTGCGGTGTCAACGCGTAGACTGTCGCGTCCTGCGCAACACCACCTATGGACGCTCCGCCCCGTGAATTCCGTGATCGACTCATCCACTCCCCTCCCCACCAGCCGTCCCGTGCGGGTTGGCCGTGAACTCAAGGATCTGCTGGCTCTTGCCCTGCCGATCATGATCGCCCAAGTGGCGACCACCGCCATGGGTTTCGTCGATGCCGTGATGGCCGGGCGAGTCGGCCCCCGCGACTTGGCGGCCGTGGCGCTGGGCAACTCGATCTGGATCCCGGTGTTCCTCTTGATGACCGGCACCTTGCTGGCCACCACGCCGAAAGTGGCCCAGCGTTTCGGCGCCGACAAGCTCGATGAAATCGGCCCGCTGGTGCGCCAGGCACTGTGGCTGGCCATCGTGGCCGGGATCTCGGCCATGCTGATACTGGTCAGTGCCGAGCCGGTGCTGCACCTGATGAAGGTCGATCCGGAGTTGATCGGGCCCTGCATGGGCTACTTGCACGGCATCGCCAGCGGCCTGCCCGCGGTAGCGCTGTATTACGTGCTGCGCTGCTTGAGCGATGGCCTGGGCCGCACGGTGCCGAGCATGGTCATCGGCCTCTGCGGCCTGGCCCTGAATATCCCCATCAACTACATCTTCATCTACGGTCATTTCGGCGTACCGGCCATGGGCGGTGTCGGCTGCGGCTGGGCCACGGCGATCGTGATGTGGGCCATGATGCTGGGCATGGCCGGCTGGATTCGCTGGGCCCCGGCCTACCGCAAGATTCAATTGTTCAGCCGTTTCGACTGGCCACAAGGAGCGATGATCGGGCGCTTGCTGAGCATCGGCCTGCCCATCGGCATCGCGGTATTCGCCGAATCGAGCATCTTCGCGGTGATCGCCCTGCTGATCGGCAGCCTGGGTGCCACGGTAGTGGCCGGACACCAGATTGCCCTCAACGTCAGCGCCCTGATGTTCATGATCCCCTACTCCCTGGCCATGGCGGTGACCGTGCGGGTCGGCCAGTCGCTGGGACGCCAGGAACCACGCAATGCTCGCTTCAGCGCCGGCGTCGGCATGGCCACCGCGCTCGTCTATGCCTGCCTGTCAGCGAGCCTGATGTTCTTCCTGCGCGAGCCTATCGCCTCGATCTACACCGCCGACTCGCTGGTGATCCAGGTGGCATCGATGCTGATCGTGTATGCCGCACTGTTCCAGTTCTCCGACGGCATCCAGGTGACTGCCGCCGGGGCACTGCGCGGCTACCAGGACACTCGGGTGACGATGATCCTGACCTTGTTCGCGTATTGGGGCATTGGTCTGCCGGTGGGCTATGCCCTGGGGCTGACCGAATGGTTCGGTGCCCCCAGGGGACCAAGCGGCCTCTGGGAGGGCTTGATCGTCGGCTTGAGCTGCGCCGCGCTGATGCTCTCGATCCGCCTGGTGCGCAGTGCACGCAAGCAGATTCGCATCAGCCGCTCGGCGAGTTAATCGAGCTTCTTGCGGATCCAGTAGAGGTAGGTCCCGGCCTCTTCCTGCTGCGCCACCAACTCGTGGTCCAGGAAGACGCAGAACTTGGGAATATCGCGGCGGGTGGACGGGTCGGTGGCAATCACCTTCAACAGTCCACCCGGCGGTAGATCACGAATGTGCTGGTGCAGCATCATCACTGGCTCCGGGCAGTTGAGCCCGGTGGCGTCGAGGGTGCCGTCAACCGGCGTATCGATGATTTGACTCATGGTTCACTCCTGAAACTGGCCGGCATTGTCGCGCAATGCCGGTCATGTGGCGAGGGACTCAGCGCGAGCGGGCGGGCTTGTGCTCCAGGCGGCGCAGGTGGCAGGTCACTTCCTCGCGATCGTGGTACAGCTGCTTGCAGCCAATGGCCACGCGAATCCCCCGGGCCTTGAACCCCTCTTCAATCCGCTCCAGCAAGCGCTTCACCTCGGCATAACGCTGCTTCATCGGCAGCTTCAGGTTGACCACTGCCTCGCGACAATGCCCCTCGCCGATCCACGTCTCCAGCAAGGCTGCGTTGCGCGCCGGTTTCTCGACGATGTCGCAGACCATCCAGTCCACCGGCTGACGGGGCTTGTAGGTGAAACCGTCGGCCATCAGGTGCTGGACCAGGCCTGTGTCCATCAGACTCTCGGCCATTGGCCCGTTATCGACCGCGGTCACCAGCATGCCGCGATTGACCAGTTGCCAGGTCCAGCCTCCCGGCGCAGCGCCCAGGTCGACGCCGGTCATGTCGCTGTGCAAGCGCTCGTCCCACTGCTCGCGGGGAATGAAGTGGTGCCAGGCCTCCTCAAGCTTCAGGGTCGAGCGACTGGGAGCTTCCCGGGGGAACTTCAGCCGTGGAATTCCCATGGGCCACATCGCCGAATTACCGGCATCGGCCAGCCCGACGAACACTTCGCGGCCACTCATGAACGTCAACAACAAGCGCGGCTTGCTGGCCTCCTCCACCAGCTTGCCGGCCCCGAGCAGGGCCTTGCGCAGCGGGCCTTCGAACTTCTTGCAAAAAGTCGACAGTTCCTTGCCGTCGTTGGTGTCCACCACTTCCAGCCATAAACTGCCGCACTGTGGGAAATGGGCCAGGTAGGCCAGGATCGCACTGACGCGATCGGTTTCCGGCAGATCGATGAAACCTCCCCGCGCCCACTGCCGGGGAAAGATCAGCTTGTCGAAGCTCAGGCCCTGCATCAGGCGTTGGGCCCCATCCTGCTCAGTGCAGATGAACTGCGCACAAGCAGTACCGGGCTTGGCCTTGGCATAACCGGGGACGTTCAGGTGAGCCGCGTGATCGGCGATCTCCGAACAGACTTCGCCCTCGAAACCGGGACGGCAATGGAAAAACAGGGTGTTCATTGAATCTCCTGGGCAACTGGCGATGAATCGATGCGCAAACCTGCCCGAAAGTGCCCTGAATCAATGGAAACAGGACAAGCGCAAAGCCTGTCACGAAAACCGGCGCATGATAACCGAGTTAGGAACCTTGGACTCAGGCTTGGAGTCCAGTGATTAGCGATAAGCCCCAAACAGAGCTAGGTTAATGCTCTGTTCGTACCCAAGGCCCGTAGCCGTGCGGGCTCAAAGGAGTCATTCAATGCCATCCCTCGATAGCCTGAAAACCCTTAAGACCCTAAAAGTCGAAGACAAGACTTACCACTACTTCAGCCTGCCGGACGCAGCCAAGAGCCTGGGTGATATCGACGCCCTGCCCATGTCGCTGAAAGTCCTGCTGGAAAATCTCTTGCGCTGGGAGGACAACCAAACCGTTACCAGCGCCGACCTCAAGGCCATTGCCGCCTGGCTCAAGGAGCGCCGCTCCGACCGCGAGATTCAATACCGCCCGGCCCGGGTGCTGATGCAGGACTTCACTGGGGTCCCCGCCGTGGTCGACCTGGCCGCCATGCGTGCAGCCATGGCCAAGGCCGGTGGCGACCCGCAACGGATCAACCCGCTGTCGCCGGTGGACCTGGTGATCGACCACTCGGTGATGGTGGACAAGTTCGCCAGCAGCAGCGCCTTCGAGCAGAACGTCGACATCGAGATGCAGCGCAACGGCGAGCGCTACGCTTTCCTGCGCTGGGGCCAAAGCGCCTTCGATAACTTCAGCGTAGTGCCACCGGGCACCGGCATTTGCCACCAGGTCAACCTGGAGTACCTGGGGCGTACCGTCTGGAGCAAGGATGAAGACGGACGCACCTATGCCTTCCCCGATACCCTGGTGGGTACCGATTCCCACACCACCATGATCAACGGGCTGGGTGTGCTGGGCTGGGGCGTGGGCGGGATCGAGGCCGAGGCGGCGATGCTTGGCCAGCCCGTCTCGATGCTGATCCCTGAAGTCATCGGCTTCAAGCTCACCGGCAAGCTCAAGGAAGGCATCACCGCCACCGACCTGGTGCTGACGGTCACGCAGATGCTGCGCAAGAAAGGCGTGGTGGGCAAATTCGTCGAATTCTATGGCGACGGCCTGGCCGACCTGCCCCTGGCGGATCGCGCCACGATCGCCAACATGGCGCCGGAATACGGAGCCACCTGCGGTTTCTTTCCGGTGGACGAGATCACCCTCGACTACCTGCGCCTGTCTGGTCGCCCAAGCGCGCTGGTGAAACTGGTGGAAACCTACAGCAAGGCCCAGGGCCTATGGCGCCTGCCGGGCAAGGAGCCGGTGTTCACCGATAGCCTGGCCCTGGACATGGGCACCGTGGAAGCCAGCCTCGCCGGACCTAAGCGCCCCCAGGACCGGGTCGCCCTGCAGAATGTCGGCCAAGCCTTCAGCGACTTCCTCGACCTGCAGTTCAAGCCCACCAGCAAGGAAGAAGGTCGCCTGGAAAGCGAAGGCGGTGGCGGTGTCGCCGTTGGCAACGCCGACCTGGTCGGGGAAGCCGACTACCAGCACGACGGCCAGACCCATCGCCTGAAAAATGGCGCGGTAGTGATCGCAGCCATCACCTCCTGTACCAATACCTCCAACCCGAACGTCATGATGGCAGCCGGCCTGGTGGCCAAGAAGGCCGTCGAGAAAGGCCTGCAGCGCAAACCCTGGGTCAAGAGCTCCCTGGCGCCAGGCTCCAAGGTGGTGACTGACTACTACCAGGCCGCAGGCCTCACTTCGTACCTGAACCAATTGGGGTTCGATCTGGTGGGCTACGGCTGCACCACGTGCATTGGCAACTCCGGCCCATTGCAGGAGCCGATTGAGAAAGCCATCCAGAAATCCGACCTGACCGTGGCTTCAGTGCTGTCCGGCAACCGTAACTTCGAGGGTCGGGTGCATCCACTGGTGAAGACCAACTGGCTGGCCTCTCCGCCCCTGGTAGTGGCCTACGCCCTGGCTGGCACGGTGCGCATCGACCTCAGCCGCGAGCCCCTGGGCCAGGGCAAGGATGGCCAGCCGGTGTACCTGAAGGACATCTGGCCCAGCAGCCAGGAAATTGCCGAGGCCGTCGCCCAGGTCAACACGCGCATGTTCCACAAGGAATACGCGGAGGTGTTTGCCGGCGACGCCCAATGGCAGGCCATCGAGGTGCCGCAAGCCGCTACCTACGTCTGGCAGGACGACTCGACCTACATCCAGCATCCGCCGTTCTTCGACGATATCTCAGGCCCCTTGCCAGAGATCAAGGATATCGGCGGCGCGCGGGTCCTGGCGCTCCTGGGAGACTCAGTGACCACCGACCACATCTCCCCTGCCGGCAACATCAAGGCCGATAGCCCGGCCGGGCGCTACCTGCGGGACAAGGGCGTGGAACCCCGGGATTTCAACTCCTATGGTTCACGGCGCGGCAACCATGAAGTGATGATGCGCGGCACCTTTGCCAACATCCGCATCCGCAACGAAATGCTCGGCGGCGAGGAAGGCGGCAATACGCTGTACATTCCCACCGGCGAGAAAATGGCGATCTACGACGCGGCCATGAAGTACCAGGCCACGGGCACGCCACTGGTGGTAATCGCGGGGCAGGAGTACGGCACCGGCTCGAGTCGCGACTGGGCGGCCAAAGGCACCAACCTGTTGGGGGTCAAGGCGGTCATCGCCGAGAGCTTCGAGCGCATCCACCGCTCCAACCTGGTGGGCATGGGCGTGTTGCCGCTGCAGTTCAAGACCGGCCAGGATCGCAAGAGCCTCAAGCTCAGCGGTCGCGAGACCCTGGATATCCTTGGCCTCAGCGGCACGCAACTGGCCCCGCGGATGAACCTGCAACTGGTGATCATCCGCGAGGATGGCAGCCGTGAGCAGATCGAGGTGCTGTGCCGCATCGACACCCTGAACGAAGTGGAATACTTCAAGTCCGGGGGGATCTTGCACTACGTCTTGCGCCAGTTGATCGCGGCCTGATCCGTGACAGCCACAGACACCGCCTTCGGGCGGTGTTTTTTATTGGGTTAACGCACACAAATCGACTGGCTATAATCCCCGCCCGCCAAACCTGACCGACCAGTCACAACAACGACTACAGATCAGGCGCCGGACAACGTCTCTGCAATACCCATTCTTTCGCAACAAGGATTCCCCATGACCGCTCTGCCATGGATGTACCTGGCACTCCTTTCCCTTGGCTATGCACTGGCCCTGAGCTACGGGCAACTGGGGCTGCTGGCCGCCCTCTCGCTCTTGCTGTTGTTGTGCGCCGGCTTCGCCGTGCGCCAGCAGCGCAGCACCATTGGCCAATACCTGGGCCACGGCCTGTTCGTGGTCGTCGCCCTGGCCCTGGCCATGCACTGGCTGCCGGGCTTCTACAATGGGCGCGCCATCGATCCGCAACGCCTCACTGATGACGCCGTGCCGTTTTCCCTGTACCTGAACCAGGACAAGCCACTGATCGGCTTCTGGCTGCTGTTGGTGTGCCCCTGGATCATTGGTCGGCGCTCTCTGCGCCTGTCGCTGTGTGCCAGCGTCCTGGCCCTGCTCTTGTGTGCCATCACTGCGCTGGGCGGCGCCTTGCTGCTGGGCATCATCAGCTGGGCTCCCAAATGGCCGGACCAGGCCTGGCTGTGGGTACTGAACAACCTGCTGCTGGTGACCTTGGTGGAAGAGGCGCTATTCCGGGGCTATATCCAGGGAGGCCTGAGCCGACGCCTGAAACACCTGCCCTACGGCGAGAACCTGGCCCTGCTCGCCTCGGCCCTGCTATTCGGCCTGGCACACCTGGGAGCCGGCTGGCAATGGACGCTGCTGGCGAGCGTCGCCGGGATCGGGTACGGTCTGGCGTATCGGTTCGGGGGCCTGGGAGCCGCGCTGGCCACCCACTTCGGACTGAACCTGCTGCATTTCGGGCTTTTCACCTATCCAATGCTCGCCGGATAGGTCCGGACACTGCAAAACCGCAAGCAAATTGCCCAAACCAGTACTTCAGAAGTATTGACTGCCAAGGAAGAAGGTCAATGATTAGCCCCTCGCCAACGCCGGTGGATGCCGGCGCCGCATACGACGACACAACACACTCTGCCAATGAGACCGAATGCCAATTATTGAAAAATAGTTTCAATAATAAGCCGAAGCGGCCGATCACTTATCAAAGCCTTGCGGATTGAAAAAACATGCGTAATAACCAGCCTGTCACTCAGCGCGAACGTACCTTCCCGGCTCAACAACGGTTGATTTCCACGACCGATGCCAAGGGCGTCATCACCTACTGCAACGACGCCTTCGTCGAGATCAGTGGGTTCTCCCGCGAAGAACTGGTTCGCGCGCCGCACAACCTGGTACGCCACCCGGATGTGCCAGCGGCGGTATTCGCCCATATGTGGACCACCTTGAAACAAGGCCTGCCATGGATGGGTATCGTCAAGAACCGCTGCAAGACCGGCGATCACTACTGGGTCAACGCCTACGTGACCCCGGTGTTCGAAGGCAGCAAGGTCGTGGGCTACGAATCGGTACGGGTCAAGCCCACCGCCGAACAGGTGCGCCGCGCCGAATCCCTCTACAAGCGGATCAACCAGGGCAAATCGGCCATTCCCAAACGCGACAAGTGGCTGCCGATACTACAAGACTGGCTGCCGTTCATCCTGGTCAGCCAACTGAGCTTCATGATCGGTGCCTGGCTCAACTCCCACTGGGGCTTCGTCCTGGCCGCCGGTCTCTCGGTGCCACTGGGCCTGCTGGGCCTGACCTGGCAACAGCGCGGCCTCAAGCGCCTGCTGCGCCTGGCCGAACAGACCACCTCGGACCCCCTGATCGCGCAGATGTACACCGACAGCCGGGGTGCCCAGGCACGCCTGGAAATGTCGATCCTGAGCCAGGAAGCACGACTCAAGACCTGCCTGACCCGCCTGCAGGACACCGCCGAGCACCTCAACGAGCAGGCCCGGCAGTCCGATACCCTGGCCCACAACAGCTCCAGCGGCCTGGAGCGCCAGCGCCAGGAGACCGAACAGGTCGCCACCGCGGTCAACCAGATGGCGGCCACGACCCAGGAGGTCGCCAGCCATGTACAGCGCACCGCCGATGCGACCCAGGAAGCCAATCGCCTGACTGGCCGAGGCCGTAACATCGCTGGGGAAACCCGTGAAGCCATCCAGCGCCTGTCGGTGGTGGTGGGCGAAACCGGCCAGACCGTGACCCAGCTGGCCAAGGACAGCGACGAAATCGGTGGCGTCGTGGATGTGATCAAAGGCATCGCCGACCAGACCAACCTGCTGGCCCTCAACGCAGCCATCGAAGCGGCTCGTGCCGGGGAAATGGGTCGTGGTTTTGCCGTGGTGGCCGATGAAGTGCGCCAATTGGCGCAACGCACCAGCGAGTCCACCGGGCAGATCCACACCCTGATCGCCAAGCTGCAGCAAACCGCTGCCAGTGCGGTGCAGACCATGGACGCTGGCCATCGCCAGGCCGAAGAAGGCGTGGCCCGAGTGCTGGAAGCCGACCAGGCGCTGGTGGGCATCAGCGAAGCCGTGGCCAACATCACCGACATGACCACCCAGATCGCCGCCGCGACCGAGGAGCAAAGTTCGGTGGCCGAGGAGATCAGCCGCAACATCAGTACCATCGCCCAATTGGCCGACCAGACCTCGGAGCAAGCACAGCACTCGGCCGAACTCAGCGAGGCCCTGACCCATACCGCGCACACCCAGTACTCTCTGGTAGAACGCTTCAACCGCTAGGCCCAGGGCCAGGCAATAAAAAACCGGAAGCCACTGCTTCCGGTTTTTTTTGCCCGACAATCCTTACCCCTGCCCCCGGAGGAATCCAGCGACCCGGCATGCCGTGGACTCAAGATGCTCTTCGTGGGTATGTCCGGATGCCTTCAGGGGCTTTAGGTCATGATCTGCCGCCGACAACCAGCACAGCTCGATGCTTGGCGCCAACGCGTAGCCCTCCACCGCCTGGCGATTGCCCAGGGCATCGCGCTCCCCCTGCACGATCAGCGTTGGCGTGGCCAGGCTCGCCAGATGCGCCACCCGTGGCTTCTCGGGCTTGCCAGCGGCATAGAAGGGATACCCCAGGCAGACCAGGGCATCGGCCTGTAGCTCATCGGCCAGCAAACTGGCCATGCGTCCCCCCATGGACTTGCCTCCGACCGCCAACCTTCCGGTGACATAAGGTCGCACCGCGGCATACACCTCACGCCAGCACTCCAAGAGTTTGGGGGCCGGGTTGGGAGGGCGCTTGCCACCATCGAGGCGTCGTTGCGCCATGTATGGAAATTCGAAACGCAAGACATTCACGCCATGCCTGGCAAGGCGTACGGCAATATCGCCCATGAACGCGCTGTCCATTGGTGCACCGGCGCCATGCGCCAGGATCAGCGTCGGCGCCTCCTGCGGCACGACGCCACAAGCGGTCTCCCACAGCCAGCCCCGGTCCTGCACGCACTGCCCCCATTGATCCCCGTCAATACTGGCCTTGTGCTCATTGCTCATGCTTGCCTCGCTTTTAGTCTGCCTATAACTCCAGACGAAGTGGACGCATACCGCCTCGCGCAGTCGCTTTCACTTCAGCTGAACCGTGGATGGGGAACCATGAACACTTCTATCAGTACCGCCTACAACTACAAGGTGGTCCGCCAATTCGCCATTATGACGGTGGTGTGGGGCATCGTCGGCATGGGGCTCGGGGTTTTTCTCGCAGCCCAGTTGGTGTGGCCCGAACTTAACTTCGATCTACCGTGGACCAGCTTCGGTCGCCTGCGGCCCTTGCACACCAACGCGGTGATTTTCGCTTTCGGTGGCTGTGCACTGTTCGCCAGCTCGTTCTATTCGGTACAACGTACCTGCCAGACCACCCTGTTCGCGCCGAAGATCGCCGCGTTCTGCTTCTGGGGCTGGCAACTGGTGATCCTGTTGGCGGCTATCAGCCTGCCACTGGGCTACACCAGCTCCAAGGAATACGCCGAACTGGAATGGCCGATCGATATCCTGATCACCATTGTCTGGGTCGCGTATGCCATCGTGTTCTTCGGCACCCTGGCCCAGCGTAAAACCAAGCACATCTATGTCGGCAACTGGTTCTTCGGTGGCTTCATCATCACTGTGGCCATCCTGCATATCGTCAACAACCTGGAGGTGCCAGTCAGCCTGACCAAGTCCTACTCGCTGTATGCCGGTGCGACCGACGCCATGGTGCAATGGTGGTACGGCCACAACGCCGTGGGCTTCTTCCTGACGGCAGGCTTCCTGGGGATGATGTACTACTTCGTGCCCAAGCAGGCCGAGCGCCCGGTGTACTCCTATCGCCTGTCCATCGTGCACTTCTGGGCACTGATCACCCTGTACATCTGGGCCGGTCCGCACCACCTGCACTA